>OBAG01000050.1_pt1 | contig 151444 bp, 145 predicted proteins | sample 1517701 | NCBI WGS metagenome assembly OBAG01 (sample SAMN04571702, study PRJEB22368) | human gut metagenome | biome: human gut; material: stool | host: Homo sapiens | place: Luxembourg | collected 2012-09-07 | reverse complement strand
GTAACTGCCCAGTCGTAGTAACGGCTTACGCCTCCGACCTTTTATCCCCAATAGGCATTGCTGCCTAAAGTGGCGTTACATCATTGGGTGGTTGACAGCACCCTTTGTAGCAGAGTTTACTCTGTTACAACTGTATTAGGTACTTGGCTATCAGCAAGATAGTTTATTCCCATACGATACAGATTCATAGCTCCAATACGGTCATCATTAGACATATAACCGCAGTTTTTGCAAGTAAACAAATGTATTTTCTTATTACGATTAGACTTTTCAGTATGTCCACAAGCAGGACAGCATTGACTGGTATAACGAGGATCCACCTTTATTACAGAAGATTGATTCTGCTTCGCTTTGTAAATCAGTTTCTGCTCAAGGTCATAAAAAGACCATGATACAGAAACATAGCGGTCTTTTGTTTTGACACGCTCTGTAGCATTGCGAATACCAGTCAGATCTTCTAATACAAAGAGAGTATGCTTTGGATTACCGGTGACGAGTGCCTTCGATACCTGATGGTTAATATCCTGCATCCAACGGTTTTCTCGCTGACCGATAGCTTTTAGTCTTCGCCTTGAGGATGGCGTATGTCGCATTTGAAGTTCTTTACGAAGCCTGGAATAATTAGCCCGTTTCTGTTTAATAGCTTTACCACTAACAAATCCGGACTTATGTTTGCTGTCATAAGTTGCAACAACAAAGTTAATACCTCTGTCAATACCTACAACATTACAAATATCAGAAATATTACTTTCTTCAACCTCATAGGTAACTGGTATATGCAGATAGTATTTACCATGTTTATTTACAAGTTTGGCAGTACCAAATTTGTAAATAGAATGGTTAAAATACTTAGACATACCCTCAGCAAAATAAGGAAGTTTCACACGACCATTAAGCGTATTGACGGAAAAACAGTTTTGAGTTAAAGAATAATCTCTGTTCCAAACCAGGTCGTACTGAGGTTTTTTAAAAGATGGTTTTATCCATTCATTCTGATTTTCAAGAATGGTCTTATATCTTGCGATAACCGTCTTAAAAACAGACTGCGCCATTTGTGATTTAAGACTAAACTTTTCTCTTAGAGTAGAGTATAAAATTTTATTGAGCGAGAACTGCTTTAGGTCATGTGTGCGGAATACATAATCTGAAACATAATTACAGGCATCACAATAAACAGACATTGTTTTATTAAGCAAAACTTTATCTGTATCAGTTGCAACTATCTGAACTTTTGCAGTTATAGTTATCTGTTCCATAAAATGTACTCCTCTCATTGATGCTTCACTAATAATATTATATACTAATAATTAGTGAATATCAATAATTATCAGAGGTGATTTATGGATAATAGATATAATCGTCATAACAGACGAAAATATAGTCTGAAAGTACATATAGTTCTTGTAACCAAATACCGCAAACAACTACTAAAAGGCTCTATTGCTGATGATGTGAAACAAAAGATTCTCGATATAGCTAATACTCGTGGCTACGAAATAATTGCTATGGAAACAGACAAAGACCATATACATTTTTTGTTAAGTTATGATGCAACGGATAGAGTATGCGACATTGTTAAAATTGTAAAGCAGGAAACAACATACTACTTATGGCAAAAGTATAATTCGGTCTTATCAAAACAGTATTGGAAGAAAAAAATATTTTGGTCAGATGGTTATTTTGCTTGTAGCATTGGAGAAGTGTCATCAGCAACTATACAAAAATATATTGAGAGTCAGGGATAATAGATAACGATTTACAAGGCTCCTCCCACCGCCTAAAGGCAGTGGGTTTCCGCCTATGACAAACGAAAGGATTTATTTATGAAAAAGACAGAAGGATATCGGATCAGGAAACTGGAGGATGAATATGTGGTTCTTCCGTTTGGAAAGAGAGCAGAGGAAGTAAACGAAGTAATCTCTCTGAGTGAGACAGCCGGATTTATGTATCTTCATGCAGAAGAAGCTGACTCGGCAGAGGAACTTGCAGAACTGGTCAGCAAAGCATATGAGGTGGAAAAATCCGTAGTGTATGAAGATGTGGTGTCGGTTGTCAGAACTCTGAGAGAAAAAGGCCTCTTACTTTGATCTTACACGTCGCAAAAAAGCAGTCAGTCTGAAACAAAAAGGACGTACTGGCAGCATCAGAAGCCAGAGTGCAGAGAGAAAGCGGTATACAGGATTCCTCACAGAGATTTCTCTGCCATTGCGTACAAAAGCAATGAGTTTGCCCCTGAACTGGTCCGGGCGAAGCGGACCCTCAATCTCATACTGATTATCTCCGGTCATATAATAGCCATCGGCAGTAACACGGACGATACGGTGCAGAACCAGAATTCCCTGATCTCGGCGGTAGAGAGCTACATCGTTTCTCTTAAGTGAGGTGACGGGAACCTGCTGGATCAGAGCCTCATCTCTTCCGGGAATGAAGAGGGGATACATACTGAACCCCTGTGGTTTAAGACGGATAATATTTCCTTTCTGGAGAAGCTGTTCGAGATCTGTTTTGAAATCTCCAGTGTTCTTTTTCATAAAAAAATCCTCATTTTCAGTGTGATCTTATATTAGCAAATACATTATAATATGCTAAAGAAAAAAAGACAAGAAAATGGTGAAAAATGGCTTGAATAAAGGGTTTGTGGGTTGACTTTTGAAGGAATTCTGTATAATATATAAGAAAAAATGACACTGAAAAACAATGAAATATGAACCGACGAAAGAGAGGAAATAAAGATGATGAACACGTACAAAAAGCCGGTTGTGACTGTAGATGCAGGAATGGCAGAGGGAGTTTATGCCGCAAGTGGGGCAGCACAGGGAACATTGAATGTTACCTATTATGGTGTATGGGACAGATGGGGTACGAATGGTGGTAAAGGCCTTGCAATGGCAAACTGGTCTGATCTGAACGGAACGATTACTCTGAATATTACTTTTAATGATACTGTAGATCAGGCTGAAACAGATGATGCATCCGTACAGGCATCCTGGTCAGGAAAGACTGCTACATTTACATTTGCAAGTACAGCATCTAATCCGCTGACAATCGGAATTCACATAGACCATGGAACAAGCATTGATGATCTTAAGATGACAGGATTTACATATTCTGTGAATTAACAGGAAATTAAATTTATAAGCTGTTCTGCAGGATCAGGATAGCTCAGGCACAGAACCCGCAGGTTCTGTGCCTTTTTTTAAAATTCTTTCACCATCTTTTCAATTTCCACTTCGTCCAGTACCTCACACCTCTTATCGCGTATCGCATAAACTCTCGTACAGATATTTAATACCGTAGGACGATGGGTTGTCACAATACAGGTCCTTGGATAGGTATCCTGCATGATGTTTTTGAGAACCTTTCTTTCGGTGGCAACATCAAGTGCAGAAGTTGCCTCATCCAGGAGAAGGATCGGAGACTTACGGAGAAGTGCTCTTGCAATAGAAAGTCTCTGTGCCTGTCCCTCAGAAAAACCACCGCCGCGTTCTTTTACAACGCTCTGAATACCATTGGGAAGTTTTTCCACGAAATCCCATGCACAGGAGAGTTTGAGAGCCTCTATGATTTCCTCATCTGTGGCATCCGGCTTTACGTTTCGCATATTTTCTGCGATGGTTCCCGAAAACATGGTATTTCCCTGCGGAACATAGGAAAAAAGCTTTCTGGTCGAAGGTGACATATTCAGTTTTTGATTATGATCACTTCCGGCACAAATCTGAAATTCTCCGCTCTGTGCCCGAAGAAGTGACAGGATCAGCCGGAGCATAGTTGTTTTTCCTTCACCGGAAGGTCCGACCAGGGCGATGATCTCATGTGGATAAGCTTCCATAGAAGCATGGGCAAAAACTTCCGTTCCACTGTGATAGGTATAGCTCAGATCCTTCATTGTGAGACCGATACCGCTGGTTTTGTGCTGCTCTTCAAAGAGTTTTACTGCATGATCCTGGCTGTAATCTTCCTGCGGCATTTCCACGATATCCATCAGACGTCCGGCAGAGATCGTGAGAGAAATCGCGGAAGGAATCAGGCTCGTGAGGGAGTTTACGGAGCTTGTCAGTGTTCCGGAAAGAGACAAAAACATGGTCATGGTTCCGTAACTGATCGCATTGCTCCATACACGGTAAATTCCCCATCCGTAACAGCTGTAGGATACGATAAAACCAACGATCGACATCAGGACAGAGGTCAGGATCGACATTCGCTGGAATTCCAGACGCATGCTGATATAGTCCTTCTGGAGCGTTTTGAGCCGTTCCGTATAAAAATGGATCAGATCAAATGCCTTGATCGTCTGGATATTGGAGAAAGCCTCCTGATTGAAACCATACATTTTGGCATTCATGGCAGCACTTTTCTGGTTGTTGTTCCGCATTCTGCGCAGCAGCGGACGCGACATCAGGGCACTGAACGGGATACCGAGAAGTGCAAACAGGGCAAAGGTCGGATCGTAATACAGAACAACCGCAAGAGCACTGATGAACCGGAAGGTATAGATGATCAGGTTTGGTACCCAGTTCAGAATACCGCTGGAAATATTGGAAGCATCCGAGCTCCAGCGGGTAACAAGGTCACCGGTGTGATATTCCGTCAGAGATTCCCAGTCCGTGACGAGCATTTTTGCAAAAATATCGTTCTTAATCTCGGAGTCAACCTTAAGACTGATAAAGGTCGAAGCATACCCGGATGCCTGTGAGACCAGAAGATTTGCAATCGCAAAGCCGATCATTGCTGCAAAGGTAGACAGCAGACGTCCGGTCTGATGACCTGTGATGATATCGACAAGATCTTTGGAGATCAGGCTGGAAGCAAGTGAAACACAGGATCCCATAACACCCAGCAGTGTATAGAGAATCATAGATTTCCAGTAACGTCTGCCATACTGGTAGATCCATATGGTTTGTTTCCACATTTTCTGGAGGCTTCCCTGTCTGAGATGTTTCATGATAAGCTGGAGTTTCTCTCTCATTGTGGTTCCTCCAGAGTATCTATTTCCCTCTGAACTGTATAAACAGCAGATGGATTTCTGGTGCAGAGCAGATGCAGAATCGGCACCTGTCCGGCAATTTTTTCCGCAAAGTCAAGGTTCATGGAGAAGAAGCGTTCTTTCCAGGAAGGGGAGATCATGCGCTGCATAATCCGGATGACTTTTTCTGAAGGAGACAGCTCCTGAAGAAAATCTTTCTCCGGATCGCGTCCGAGAAGGACGATACCGCCAAGCTCATGATCAGTGGTCGTATAAATCCCGGAAGTTCCGCACCATGGAATCCCGTAGACGATGATTTTGCTGTCTTCCATACCAAGGAGATTGAGATCACCGTTCAGATATGGAGTCTGCAGAAGATCATGCCACATTTGGGTGTGTGTTGATTTACCCATACCGGAATGTCCGGAGAACAGCCATGCTTTTTCTTTATAAAGAATCGATGCAGAATGAATGGCAAATTTCCCGTGCTTTTGTGCAGCAAACAGGAAAAAGAGCCGGATCGCATGAAAAATATTTTCCTGTGCTGATTCAGAGGTTTCCGGAGTACAGTAGAATCTCACGTAACTTCCGTCCAGACTCATATGTACCTGATGAATGTTTGACATCTGCGGGAAAAGAATCACATAGCGGTCAGGGTTTTCTAAAATTGTCATATCTGAATTGCGAAGGAGGACTTTTCCATAAGATTTGCTGGCTGGCGGAGTTGTAAAAAACTCAATTTCCTGGTCTGCATCTTTCGCAGGATTCATTTCGCGGAACTTATCGAAGTATCCGGAGAAAAGCTGCGAAGCGCCATGGAAGTGAAGGCGAAGCCCTGCGATCAGGATGCATAAGGAGGCTTCTTCCGACTGAAGACGAAGAGTTTCGGTCAGCATTCCCATGGACTGCAGCTGCCGCAGAAAATCAAGAATGTCCTCGCGGAGCATGGGAAAATCCTCCTCCTCAAGTCCATATCTGCGTGCAAGCATTTCGGTCAGCATTTCCAGGTCAGCACCTTCATTATGCTGGATCACATTCCACAGAAAAGCGCTGGTTTCGTTCAGGATGGTTCCTTTACGCTGGTCGGCAATCTGCTGTCCGAAAGGAAGAATGTAACTGACACCTTTTATTTTACGAAGGGTATAGCCTTCTTGACATTTGAACATAAAAAAATCCTTTCTGAAAAGTACAGTTTTATACAGAAAGAATTATAACATCCGGCAAAATCTCATACAAGAAAATAACTTCAAAAAAGAGGGAAAGCTGTGTTATTCTGTTACCGTGAACAGTAACGTTGTTCTTGCAATAAGCATCTGCTCAGGGTAAAATATTACAAACTGAGATGGATACAGATATCCGGAGGCAGGATCTTTGAAGCCGCTGGGAGACGTATGATAAGTATAATGGAGAACAGGATGATTAAAAAAAGAGCAATACTGTGTCTGACCGTGATTCTGACAGTGGTATTGGCAGCAGGAGTGGAAATGTTCTGGCTTAGCAGACAAAAGACAGTAAAAGAATATAAGGAAAGCCAGGCGGTTTTTGGGAATCCGCTTATGGGATATGCGAGAAATGCATGGTATGATAAAGTTTCGGAAGACATTTCTCTTTTGTATATGGACATTACCTGGGCAGAACTGGAACCGGAGGAGGGGGTTTATGACTGGGAGGCCATCGAGAAAAAAAATCAGCTCGCACGATGGAAAAGCGAGGGGAAGCATCTGGTATTGAGATTCGTCTGTGATATTCCGGGACAGGAAGAGCATATGGACATACCGGAATGGCTGTACGAAAAAAGTGGAAAAGCCGGTCAATGGTATGCCGGAGGATATGGGAAAGGCTTTGCTCCAGATTATAACAATCCGACGATCATTTCCTGTCATGAGCAGGCAGTAAAGGCACTTGGAGAGCACCTGGGGCAGGATGGGCTGATCAGTTATATTGAGCTTGGAAGCCTTGGACACTGGGGAGAGTGGCATGTAAACTACAGCGAGGGAATTCAGAGGATTCCGGGAGAAGAGGTAAGAGAACAATATATTCTCCCATGGATGGAGGCCTTTCCGGATGCCATGATTCTCATGCGGAGACCATTTGCTGCTGCAAAAAAACATGGATTTGGGTTATATAATGATATGACCGGACATCTACAGGGAACCCAGAGCTGGCTTGACTGGATCAGCAATGGCGGTGAGTATGATCAGACAGGTGAAAAAAATGCAATGGTGTCCATGAAGGATTTCTGGAAAACCGCACCATCCGGCGGAGAATTTACAAGTTCTTTCTCGATGGAGGAGATGATGGACACAGATTTGTCAGAGACTGTGGAAATGATCCGTGAAGCACATACAACCTTTCTGGGCCCGAAGATCCCGGATGAGGATTATGCAGAAGGATACAAAGAAGTCCTCAAAAATATGGGGTATCGTCTGTGGATTTCAAAGGCAGAACTAAAAAGCACCCGGAACAGCAGCAGTCTGAAGCTCATCTGGAAAAATTCAGGAGTGGCACCGTTGTACAAAGACTGGCCGGCATATATTTATATTGAAGATGAGAAGGGAAAACTTGTCGAAAAGAAAAATATCGAAATAAAAGAGTCATCTGTGCTTCCGGAAGAAGAAATATCAACCTCAACCACACTGAAGACAGAGAAACTGAACAGCCTTCTGAAAAAGGGATATCGTCTTTCCATCGGAATTGAAGATCCTATGACAGAGAAAGCGGGTGTTCGTCTGGCAATGAATAGCTTATATCAGGAAGGCAAAAATTATCTCTGGAAATAAGAGAACAGAGAGAATGCAAAAAAAGCTCCAAAAAGAAGGAGGGCCGGGCGTCTGTGCCCGGCGAGTATGAAAAAGAAAAATATATGTAAAAAAGCATTCGCTTTATTTGCTTATTACTATACCGGGAATCTGTGATGAATTTGTGATGAGAGATTGAAGAAAGAGTGATGCTTTTCTAAAGAAGAAATAAATTTTCTTTTGGAAAAATAAAAAAAATTCATTCCAGTGAGCAATTAGACGTTGTAAAAGTAGATTTACTCATTTATAATGAGAATCAGATTCAAAAGAGAGATTATATAGGAAACAGGAGGCAAGCCTTGAAAAAAGAATTAGTTATTGTCATTGATTTTGGCGGTCAGTACAATCAGCTGGTTGCGCGACGCGTCAGAGAATGTAACGTATACTGCGAAATCTATTCTTACAAGACCGATCTTGAGAAGATCAAAGCGATGAATCCTAAGGGAATTATCCTCACCGGCGGCCCGAACAGCTGCTACGAAGCAGATTCACCGACTTACCAGAAAGAACTGTTTGAACTCGGCGTTCCGGTACTGGGACTTTGCTATGGCGCACAGCTTATGATGCATGTCCTTGGCGGCAAAGTTGAAAAAGCCGATGTCAGCGAATATGGTAAGACAGAACTTCTTGTTGATAAGACAGATTCCAAAATTTTCGAAAATGTATCCAATAAAACAATCGTATGGATGAGCCATACAGACTACATTTCCAAACCGGCACCGGGATTTGAGATCGCTGCACATACAGCAGACTGTCCGGTAGCTGTTGCTGAGAATGCAGATCAGAAGCTTTATGCGATCCAGTATCATCCGGAAGTACTTCACACCGTAGAAGGCAAGACCATGCTGTCCAACTTCGTACTTGGTGTCTGTGGATGTGCCGGAGATTGGAAGATGGATGCTTTCGTTGAAAACACCATCAAAGAAATCCGTGAAAAAGTCGGCGACGGCAAAGTGCTCCTTGCACTGTCCGGTGGAGTTGACTCTTCTGTTGCAGCAGGACTTCTTTCCAGAGCAATCGGTAAGCAACTTACCTGCGTATTTGTAGACCACGGCCTTCTTCGTAAAGACGAAGGCGATGAAGTAGAGGGCGTATTCGGACCAAACGGCCAGTTCGACCTGAACTTTATCCGTGTCAATGCACAGCAGAGATATTACGACAAACTTGCCGGAGTAACAGAGCCAGAAGCAAAACGTAAGATCATCGGTGAAGAGTTCATCCGTATCTTCGAAGAAGAAGCAAAGAAGATCGGAGCAGTGGATTTCCTCGCACAGGGAACCATCTATCCTGACGTTGTAGAGAGTGGTCTTGGCGGAGAATCCGCAGTGATCAAATCGCACCACAACGTAGGCGGTCTTCCTGATTTCGTAGATTTCAAAGAAATCATCGAACCACTTCGTGACCTCTTCAAAGACGAAGTCCGCAAAGCCGGACTGGAGCTTGGAATTCCGGAAAGACTGGTATTCCGTCAGCCATTCCCGGGCCCGGGCCTTGGAATCCGTATCATCGGAGAAGTAATCGAAGAGAAAGTACGCATCGTTCAGGACGCCGACTACATCTACCGTGAAGAAGTCGACAAAGCAGCCGCCGACTACAAGAAAGAACACGGAGAAGACCCATCCTGGATGCCAAACCAGTACTTCGCAGCCCTCACCAACATGCGAAGCGTAGGTGTCATGGGCGACTTCAGAACCTACGATTATGCAGTTGCACTCCGCGCAGTCAAGACCATCGACTTCATGACCGCAGAGTCCGCTGAGATTCCGTATGAGGTACTGAACAGGGTTATGAATCGTGTTATTAACGAAGTTAAGGGAGTTAACCGCGTATTCTACGATCTGACCAGCAAGCCACCGGGAACGATTGAATTCGAATAATTCAATTAAATATAGAATATTTTATATAGCAGGTAGTCTGTGTGATTGCCTGCTATTGCTTTAAATGTTAAAGTCAGATCTGAATATTGAGTTAATGTTTTACTTAGGAAAGGAAGTAAATCATATGCTGAATATTTTTTATGGTGATATGGAAGGTGCAGTATATAATACAGCATCTTATTTTAAATATGATTATGAAGACGACTGGATCATTGATCCGTTTGTGAAAGAAATGATTCAGGACGTAGACCAGTCAACTGTTTTGGACAGTGGAGTGATTGACAGCCCGATTCTTGGAAAAATACCACCAGTCAGCTTATCCGGAGGTGTCAAAACACTGATTCTTGTCAAATTTGAGAAGGATAAGATTTTTAATGCGTCTACATGTGGAGATAACTGCGCTAAATGGTTATTAAAAATTGCAGAATCAGAAGATAGGACAATCAATCTGCATCATCTGATGGATTTTGGAAAAGAACCGTTTACTATTCGTATTTTAAACACCGATCAAATTGTCCATTCCATGAAAGAACTGGTGCCGGTAGCTGGAGAATTTGTCTGATAGGAGATTAGTCTAATGAGGGGAAAACACAGAGTTGTTGTGTCGACAAAACGCTTAAAATATGATTTTGAACTTAGGAGAAATCTGACGATTATTCGCGGGGACAGCGCAACAGGAAAAACTACATTAGTAGATATGATTCAGGATTATGTAAACAATCCATCAGGGACTCCGGTGGAATTGGTATGCGATAAAAAATGCTATGTGTTGCAGGGAACTCTGTGGAAACAACAGTTATCAGGAATATCTGACAGTATTGTATTTATTGATGAAGGAAATGAATTCATAAAAACTCAGGAATTTGCCGGAGAAATTCAAAAGACAGATAATTATTATGTCATTGTAACCCGAGAAGCACTGTCTTCTTTACCATATAGCGTAGAGGAAATTTATGGAATTCGTACATCAGGGAAATATGGAACTCTGAAGCAAAGTTATCATGAATTTTACAGAATATATGGCATTGATACATATGAAAAAGATGTGAAGCCAGATATTGTTATTACAGAAGACAGCAATTCAGGATATCAATTTTTTACACAAGTGTGTAAGGATTATGACTTAAGTTGCGAATCTATGAACGGGAAGTCCAATGTGTTTCATTATCTGAACATGCATGGCAATGAAAAAATACTTGTAATTGCAGATGGAGCAGCTTTTGGCTCAGAAATCGACAGAGTATTGCGGTTAATCAGGGAAAGAAAAAATGTAGCTTTGTATTTACCGGAATCATTTGAATGGATGATCCTGTCATCAGGAGTTTTGAAAAATAATCAGGTAGATAAAATATTAGGTAGCCCGTCAGAATTTGTGGAAAGCGGAGATTACTTTAGTTGGGAACGATTTTTTACAGCAGTTTTGATCGAAGAGACGAAAGATACCTATCTGGCATATGCGAAGAAAAAACTGAATCCAGTGTATTTGAATGGTGCAGTTAAGCAGTCGATTTTAGAGCAGATGGAGAAGGTAGAATTGGACTGGAAGAGGAAAAATTAGCATGGATATATCGAAAAGAGACTGGAAGTTGTTTAGGGAGAAAGTTCGGGGAAGGTTCGGAGTTATGAACTAAATGATACACAAAAGAAAATAATAAATCTTCTTCTCGAGGATGAGCATTTGTCTGCAATAAAAATAGCAAAGCAATTAGGCTTAGGAAGCCGAAGTATAGAAAAGAATATTAAAAAAATAAAAGACTATGGCCTTCTTATTCGCCATGGCTCCCCTAAGAATGGCCACTGGGAAGTGACAGGAGGTGGATCAAAGAAATGGCAAGATTAAATGAAGAGCTTGTAAAAAAATCAGAAAGAAAAATTACTGCTTCAGGTGGGCACATTGCATGTAAATACTGCTTATAAAAGAAAGCCCTGACGTTCTGGGAATTTTCCAGATCATCAGGGCATTTTTAATATGTGATGGTGTATATTATGCGTGGCGTACATTTCTTCCAACTACAACATGTTTCCTTCCAGTCACGCGGTAAAATTCCACATGTTTGTCGAAGAACTTCTGAACAAGGGAAACACCTTTTCCTGTTACGAATGCGCAGAAGACAGTACCGAAGCCGATTCCGTAGAATCTGTGGAGGATCGTAAGGGACAGGATAACGGTGGTTGTCAGGCAGGTGAGGTCAAAAGTAGTTTTGATGACTTTGTATTTTTTGCTTAAGATCTCGGACAGGTCGCGTGGGAAAATGTCTGTAGGGATGATCGGGAGCATGCAGTTGTTTGCGAGGCAGATACCGAAACACATCAGAGCAAATCCTGCGACAAAGTATACTGCGCTCAGCGGCAGTGCATTTGGCAGTGTCTGAAGCCATGCGTTGTGGACATCGAGCATTTTACCGAAACCGATTCCGACTACGAAGGAAAAAAGGTAGCCAGGGCAGAAGGAACGTTTCAGGATCATCAGTGTGATGACAAGCAATGTCTGAAAAATATAGTTCCATGTTCCAAAAGTGAGGAATGGAAAAGCTGTGCTGAAAATAAGCGGTACAGAGGAGATCGTTGAAATTCCGAAGCCGCTCTTGGACATCAGATCCACGGCAAGGGAGTTGATCAGCAGGACGAGCAGGAGGGCTGTTTCTCCGGCGAGGTGAAATTTTTTCGTATTCATACGTTAAGTATCCTTCTTCCTTAAAAATTAAATTTATTGTTATATTGTTAGGCCTCTCTTTGAACTGTGCCTATTATATACAAGATAATTAATAAAAACAAATGATTATTTTGGATAAATCAATTCTAAAAGTGAATGAAATGTGCTATGATAGCATAAAGGCAGGAATAGATTCTGTGATATCAGATAATGGTACAAAATAAGTTTGTAATTTGGCATTTATGAAAGAGGGAACCTATGAATATTGAATATTTAAAATATTTTGCAGAGCTGGCAAAGATCCAGCATTATGGAAAAGCGGCACAGGCACTGAATATTTCACAGCCGGGACTCAGTCATGCGATTAAAACTCTGGAAGAGGAGTATGGAGTGCCGCTTTTTCAGAAAGAGGGACGTAATGTGAGTCTGAGCAGTTATGGAAAAGAGCTGATGAATGAAGTCGAAGAGATTCTGGATGCATATCTGCGCCTGGAGGAAAGGGCGGCAGGACTCCGCACAGAAGAGAAGACTGTACGGATCGGCTCTGTATATCCGCTGGCACCGGGAACGATTCCGCGAATGCTGCGGGAATTTGGAGCAACTTTTCCATTTATCATTTACAACCGACTGACACCAGAAATTGCAGAGGGACTTCAGAAAGGGAAATATGATATTGGATTTTGTTCAGATCTTTTGAAATCGGATGAGCTGGAATATTATCCGATCCGGGGATCTTATATCGCAGTAGCAGTTCCGAAAGGACATCCACTCGAAAAAAGAGATACAGTTTCACTAAAAGAGATTGCGTATTATCCGCAGATCATGTTTTCCAAAACCAGTGGATTCCGCAAACTGCAGGAGCAGCTTTTTGCGGCAGAGGGGATCAGCGTCAAACCGGTGTGTGCAGCAGAAGAGATCGAGGTAGTTGCAGGGCTTGTGGAGAATGGATTTGGAATTGCAGTTCTGCCTTATATGGATATCGTCCGGCTCCATAATATAGCAACGATTCCGGTTGAAACATCGCTCTGGAAATCAAAGTTTTATATAGCAAGAAGAAAGTATGGAATCCGTTCTGAGCAGGAGGATGCCTTCTTCCAGTACTGGAGAAATTAAAGTAAAGTAATAAATAATACATCTAAAGAGGAGAAATAAATCATGACACAAAAACAAAACATCCTGACAAAAACAGGTATCGTTGCGCTTCTGGCGTGCGTATGCTGTGTTTTATGGGGGAGTGCGATCCCTGTTATCAAAACAGGGTATAATCTGATGCAGGTGGATTCTGCAGACACGGCAAGTCAGATCGTTTTTGCCGGAATTCGTTTTACACTGGCGGGTATTCTGGTTCTGATCTTTGCATCTGTTCGAGAAAGGAAAATCATGCTTCCGAACAGAGAAATCCTGAAATATGCTGTACCAGTATGTCTGGCACAGACAGTAGGACAGTATTTTTTCTTTTATATAGGTGTCGCACATACATCCGGCGTTAAAGGTGGAATCATCACCGGGCTTGGGAATTTTATTGCAATCCTTTTGTCCTGTCTTGTGTTTCGAAACGAGCGAATGACAGGCAGGAAGATCGCCGGCTGTATTCTCGGCTTCGCAGGAGTTGTAGTCATCAATCTGATGGGAAATTCACTGGATATGGGCTTTAAACTCACTGGCGAAGGTTTTATCCTGATCGCGCAGCTTTCTTATGGAATCTCCACTGTGCTGATCAATATTTTTTCCAGAAAAGTATCTCCGGTAGTTCTGAGTGGAACACAGTTTACAATGGGAGGCATCATATTGACTTTGATTGGTGTGGGCATGGGAGGACATCTTGGAAATGTTACAGCCGGGGGAATACTGCTCATACTGTATCTGGCAATGGTCTCAGCAGTAGCATACACACTCTGGTCTGTGCTGCTTGCATGGAATGACGTTTCAAAAGTTGCGATATTTGGTTTTGTAAATCCACTGTGCAGCGTGATTCTGTCAGCACTGGTCTTGGGCGAAATCCACCAGGCATTTAATGCAGGAAGTCTGATCGCCCTGCTTCTGGTGTGCGTTGGTATTTATGTAGTAAACCGCAGGGATAGTTCAGCAAACTGACCATGAGAAAAACTCACTCACGAAAAATCGAATTTACAGCGCGCTTATCTGCAAGTGTATAATAAGAGCCGTTACAAGGAAATCAGAATCATCTGTTGGGAGGCAGGTGGTTCGGTGGTTTGGTTGTAAGGGGAGATTATTATGAAACGTTTTGGTAAAATGGTACTTGCAGGAGTTATACTTTCAATACTTGCTGTAAATTTCTGCAGTGCAAAGGATAAAGAAGTTCAGGAAGATACGACAGAAGATCTGACTCAGGAAGTCTGTTCCGACGGGAAGGAACATGCAGCAGTCAAAGGCACAGTCAAGATGCCGGTATTTATGGTCGATTTTCCGGATAACCGATTCAAAGAAGGGGCACTTACTTCTGATAAACTGAGAACTTTGCTTTTCAGCGGAAATCAGAACAGTATGACTACATATGCAAAGGATATTTCCAATTCACAGCTTCAGCTAAGTGGAGATGTTTTTTATTATACTGCCAAGTATGATATGGAGAAATACGAAAACGATAACAATTCAATCGAGGAACTGGCGGAGGAAGTTCTGTCTGCGTTTGATTCCCAGATTGATTACATGGATTATGACAGCAATGATGACAAATATGTGGACGCTTTTGTTTTGAGCGTAGCAGGAGAGGATTCCTACTGGCAGGGAGCTCATGGCATGTGGACAGAGAATTCTGAATTCAAACTGGATGGAATGAAGTTCGGAAGATATATCGTCAATGACGCACAGCCATATACTGACAATGAAGAAGGTTTTGTGGAGAGAATGAACCACGAGTTCGACCTGTGCATGGGGCTGACCGATTATTACAAAGGAAAGTAATGACCGGTCAGTTTATTTTGTTGTTTATAAAATTTGCGACAAAATTGTTACATTCTGTCGAGAAAGGACTTGACTGTATCAAAAAAGAGTTGTAAAATAACTTTGTCTTAGTAATAGACTAAAGCATAACAGTAAATTCTACGATGGGAATCAGTAGAGACAGAGAATGCGCGTTTCCAGAGAGCCGCAGTTGGTGTGATGCGGTAACGGCACTGTTTTGAATATCATCCCTGAGAAGGAAGACCGAACGTTTTTGATTCATCAGTAGGTTTTCACGGAGGCTCCCCGTTACAGGAGACGCGTATGCCGGTACGTTGCAGAATCGTACTTGTTTCAATGGAGAAACAGGGTGGTTGCGGAATAATATATCCGTCCCTGAGGGGCGGTTTTTTTATACCCAAAAATATTTCTGAAACCGGAAAAACAAAAGGGAGGAAGAGAGGATGAAAGTCTACAAAAAACTCATGAATGCATTGGCAACAGTTGAAAAAATCGTACTTGTGATCTCCACACTGCTGATCCTCGTGCTCACAGTGGGAAATGTATTTTCCCGTAAAGTCATCCACCGCTCATGGTCCTTTACAGAAGAACTTGTTGTTGCGGTATTTGTACTTATCACACTTCTGGCAGCAGCACTGTCATGTCGTGAGGGAGGACTGGTCAGCCTGACGCTGGTTACGGACCGTCTTCCGAAAAAACTGAAAAAACCTTCAGTAATTCTGATTACAGTGCTTAGCATCATTTTTTCAGTGATTCTCTTTAAATATGGTATGGACAAAGTTCTTACCCAGCTTGCAAATGGTAAGAGAACGTTCGTACTGAACTGGCCGGAATGGATATTCTGGTCCTTTGTACCGATCGGAGCAGGCTGTATGATTCTTCATTTTATTGAATACTGCTTGGATGTCTGTTTTGGAAATAATAACGATAAGGAGGACAAATAAATGATCAGTGCTGTTTTGTTTATTTCATTTTTTGTTTTTCTGATCCTTGGTGTGCCGATCGCGCTTTGCCTGGGACTTTCCTCAGTATGTGCTATCCTGTATTCAGGAACCTCACTTACTATCGTTGCAACAAATATGTATTCAGGAATCAGTAAATTCCTTCTTCTTGCAATTCCGTTCTTTGTATTGTCCGGAAATATTATGGCAAAAGCCGGAATTTCCCGCAGACTGATCGATTTTGTCGACACCTGCGTCGGACACAAAAAAGGTGGTATCGCGATTGTATGCGTTATTGTTTCCTGTTTCTTCGGAGCAATCTCCGGTTCCGGTCCGGCTACAGTAGCAGCTCTTGGCGCTGTTCTGATCCCGGCAATGGTAGAGCAGGGCGGTTTCTCCGCACCGTTTTCCACAGCGTTGATGGCGACGGCAAGTTCGGTGGCGATCGTCATACCGCCAAGTATCGCATTCGTTGTATACGCATCCATCACAGGCGTATCTATCGCTGATATGTTCATGGCAGGTATCGTTCCTGGAATCCTGATGGGTGTTGCACTTGTGATCGTAGTACTTCTTGAAGCAAACAAACATGATATCAAACCATCCCGCCAGAAAGCATCTGCAAAAGAACGCTGGGATACCTTCAAAGATGCATTCTGGGGATTCCTGATGCCGGTTATCATTCTCGGCGGAATCTATGGCGGTATCTTTACACCAACAGAAGCAGCAGCCGTATCTGTTGTGTATGGACTTTTTGTAGGTATGGTGATCTACCGAGAAGTGTCTTTCAGAGACCTGTTTGATATCCTGGTAGATTCTGCAAAGACTACTGGTGGAATCATGCTGATCGTTGCCAGTGCATCACTGTTTTCATTTGTATGTACCAAGTTTGGTATTGCAGATGCTGCATCTGGACTGCTTGGCTCTATCGCACACAATCAGTTTGTATTCCTTTTGATCGTAAATGTTATTTTCCTGATCGCAGGATGTTTTATCGATGCAAACTCAGCAATGTATATCTTTATCCCGATCATGCTTCCGGTATGTAAGGCACTTGGATATGACGTTGTTGCATTCGGTGTTATGGCAACTGTAAACCTTGCGATCGGACAGGTTACTCCGCCGGTAGGTGTAAACCTTTTTGTTGCGATCAGTATCAAGATCAAGAAAGGTCTGGAAGTTACCCTGCAGCAGATTTCAAGAGCAGTTATGCCGATGATCGCAGCCAGTGTTGCGGTACTTCTGATTGTTACATATATTCCGGCAACTTCCACAGCACTGCCGAAAGCACTTGCAAAAGATGGCTCTTACACAGGAGACCAGGCTTCTGCTGACACAGGAAGCACATCTTCAAAAGATGCAGGAGATGGCAGTGACTCCTTTAATACAATTGAAGATTACAGCGACCTTGACTGGCCGGAAATGACTTGGAACTTTGCCTGCTCTACAACAGAGACAAGTACCTGGGCAGATGGCGGACGTAAGTTCGGCGAACTGATGGAAAAAGCTACCGGAGGCAAGGTTAAAGTTAATGTTTATGCAACCGACCAGCTGACAAACGGAAATCAGTCTGAAGGAATCCAGGCACTGATGAATGGAGACCCGGTACAGATTTCCATGCATTCCAACCTGATCTATTCTGCATTTGACCCGAGATTCAATGTAGTATCCCTTCCGTTTATCTATGATTCTTATGATGATGCGGATGCTAAATTTGACGGTGCAGCCGGTGAAAAACTGAAAGAACTGCTTTCTGAATATGGACTGCACTGCATGGGTATCGCAGAGAACGGCTTCCGTGAACTGACCAACAGCAAGCATGAAGTCAAGACTCTGGATGATATGAAGAATCTCAAAATCCGTGTTGCAGGATCTAATCTTCTTATGGAATGCTATAAGAGATGGGGCGCAGATGCAACGAACCTGAACTGGACAGAGACCTATACAGCTCTGCAGCAGAACACAGTAGAGGGCCAGGAGAATCCGCTGCCGGCAATCGATGCAGCAAGCGTGCAGGAGGTTCAGCCGTACTGCTCCATGTGGGATGCAATTTATGACTGTCTGTTTTTCTGTATCAACCAGGAGATTTATGACAGCCTGACACCGGAGCAGCAGGCAGTTGTTGATGAGTGTGGACAGAAAGCGGTTGAATATGAGCGTTATATCAACCGTTCAGGTGATGAAGAGATCATGACCCGCTGGCAGTCAAAGAACGGTGTGACCATTACAAATAAAGAAGATATGGATATCGATTCCTTTAAAGAAGCCGTAGATGGCGTAGATGAGTGGTTTGTTAAGGAACTCGAGAAAGAAGGATATGATGACGCACAGGAACTGGTTGATCTCTTTACACAGGAATCTACAGATACGGTGGCTGATCACAGTGACCTTGACTGGCCGGAAGCAACATGGAACTTTGCATGCTCTACTACAGAGACAAGTACCTGGGCAGAAGGTGGACGTAAGTTCGGAGAACTGATGGAAAAAGCAACCGGCGGCAAGATCAAAGTTAATGTTTACGCAGCAGACCAGCTGACAAATGGAAATCAGTCCGAGGGAATCCAGGCACTGATGAACGGAGACCCGGTACAGATCTCCATGCATTCCAACCTGATCTATTCAGCATTTGATCCGAGATTTAATGTAGTATCACTTCCGTTTATTTATGATTCTTATGATGATGCGGATGCGAAGTTCGATGGCGAAGCCGGTGATAAGTTGAAAGAGATCCTTTCCAGTTATGGTCTGCACTGCATGGGTATCGCAGAGAACGGCTTCCGTGAACTGACAAACAGCAAGCACGAAGTAAAAACTGTCGACGATATGAAGAACCTCAAGATCCGTGTAGCAGGCTCCAACCTTCTGATGGAATGCTACAAGAGATGGGGCGCAGATGCGACAAACATGAACTGGTCTGAGACCTACACTGCTCTGCAGCAGAACACAGTAGAAGGTCAGGAAAACCCGCTTCCGGCAATCGACGCGGCAAGCGTGCAGGAGGTTCAGCCGTACTGCTCCATGTGGGATGCGATCTATGACTGTCTGTTCTTCTGTATCAACCAGGATCTGTATGATACTCTGACACCAGAGCAGCAGGCAGTTGTTGATGAGTGTGGACAGAAAGCCGTTGAGTATGAGCGTTACATCAACCGTTCCGGTGATGAGGAGATCAAGACTCGTTGGCAGTCAAAGAATGGCGTAACTATCACAGACAAAGATGATATGGATATCGATTCCTTCAAAGAAGCAGTAGATGGTGTAGATGAATGGTTCGTAGAACAGCTCAAAGATGCCGGATATGATGATGGACAGGAACTGGTAGACCTCTTTGAAAAATAAAAAGACCGAGAAAAGCCTGGAGAGATCCGGGCTTTTCTTGTGTATAAAATTATAGTTACTGTTCACAGGTAATATCCCGCGAGGTGTTTTGTCATACTGTACAAAGCTAATGTGTAAAAATCAAGACTTGACAGAATTGTGATTAAAGCATATACTAAACTTTGTAAATAAGCAGGGGAGCTTGTACTGGCAGGCTGAGAGGAAGTAATTAACTTCGACCCTTATACCTGATTTGGATAATGCCAACGTAGGAATGTGAACGTATGTGGATATTACGGGAGATGCCTTGTGGCGTCTCCTTTTTTGTATTACATATCGAGAGAACACCAGTGGCGCGTCCGCTGATTCGTTTCATATCTGAACAGGAACACAATTTCATAGCGATACAAATGAGAGTGAACAGAGTTCATGAAGGGGTGCACCACCGCGGGTGTATTGCTTCGTGAACTCTTTTTTGATACCAAGGCTTCAAAACTCGAACATCGTTCCTGCTTGCAGGATAAGATGCTCGAATTCGTAGGTATCTTATTACCAATGTATCGCCACAGCACAGGAGGACAAATATGATCACAGTAAACGGAGTAGAAAAAACACTTGAGAAACCATTATCAGTCACAGAATATCTGGAGACAAACAAGTACGTACCGGTTCAGGTGGCAATTGAATTAAACGACAAAATACTTGCAAGAGAATTATATGGAACAACCATTCTGAAGGAGGGCGATATTATGGAAATCGTAAGTTTTATGGGCGGCGGAAGCGGCAAAAATGAGGATAAACTGGTTCTTGGAGGACACGAATTTACCTCACGTTTTATCCTTGGCTCCGGTAAATTTTCACTGGATCTGGTAAAAGCCTGCATTGAAAAAGCAGAGGCACAGATCATCACACTTGCATTGCGCCGTGCAAACGAAGGCGGACTTGCGAATATCCTGGATTATATTCCAGATAATGTTACACTTCTTCCAAACACTTCCGGCGCGAGAAATGCCGAAGAAGCAGTCCGTATCGCAAGACTTTCCCGTGAACTTGGCTGTGGAGATTTCGTAAAGATTGAAGTCATCCATGACTCCAAATATCTCCTTCCGGATAACTATGAAACCATCAAAGCAACAGAAATCCTTGCAAAAGAAGGATTTGTAGTTATGCCATATATGTACCCGGATCTGAATGCGGCAAGAGATCTGGTAAACGCCGGAGCTGCCTGCGTTATGCCGCTTGGTTCCCCGATCGGTTCCAACAAAGGCATCTGTACCAAAGAATTTATCCAGATCCTGATCGATGAGATTGACCTTCCGATCATCGTAGATGCAGGAATCGGCAGACCTTCTCAGGCATGTGAAGCAATGGAAATGGGAGCTTCCGCGGTCATGGCAAATACTGCAATCGCAACAGCAGGAGATGTAGAGGCAATGGCAGAAGCATTCAAAAAAGCAATCGAAGCAGGCCGCAGCGCATATCTTTCCGGACTGGGACGTACTCTGGAAAAAGGTGCCAGCGCATCATCACCACTGACAGGATTTCTGCATGACTAAGGAACGGAGGACAGAATAAAATGGCAGAGAATACAGCAGCAAATCATGGAGAACATTTCAATGAAAGTATCGTCAATGAAGTGATCCTTGAGGATATGAAAAAGAACCGTATCGATCATATGAAGTATCTTCCGGGCATGGAAACAATGGAAGAATCAGACGTTATGGAAAAGGTCATTACCGCAATGAATGCCTACGATTATGACCAGTATACAGAGAAAGATGTCCGCAGGGCACTGGAACATGACAACCGCACGATCGAAGATTTTCAGGCACTTCTTTCCCCGGCAGCACTTCCTCTTCTGGAGGAGATCGCGCAGGCAGCGAGAGTTGAGACAAGGAAACATTTTGGCAATAGTGTATATATGTTTACACCAATTTACATCGCGAATTACTGTGAAAACTATTGCATCTACTGTGGTTTCAACTGCCACAACAAGATTCGCAGGGCCCAGTTAAATGCAGAAGAGATCGAAAAAGAAATGGAAGCGATCTCCAAAACAGGATTGCAGGAAATCCTGATCCTGACAGGTGAGAGCAGAGCGAAATCTGATGTGAAATACATTGGAGAAGCATGTAAGATCGCACGAAAATATTTTAAGGTCATCGGTCTGGAAGTTTATCCGATGAACTCTGACGAGTATCATTATCTGCATGAATGCGGTGCGGATTATGTAACAGTTTTTCAGGAAACTTACAACTCAGACAAGTATGAAACACTTCATCTTGCAGGTCACAAGCGAATCTTCCCGTACCGTCTGAACGCACAGGAACGTGCATTGAAGGGTGGCATGCGAGGTGTCGGATTTGCAGCACTTCTCGGTCTGGACGATTTCCGTAAGGATGCATTTGCGACAGGCTATCATGCATGGCTGCTCCAGCGAAAATACCCTCATGCAGAGATTGCTTTTTCCTGCCCGAGACTTCGTCCGATCATCAATAATGACAGGATCAATCCAATGGATGTACATGAACCACAGCTTCTCCAGGTTGTCTGTGCATACCGTCTGTTTATGCCATTCGCGAGCATTACTGTATCCACGAGAGAGTGCGAGAGAGTAAGAGACAATCTGGTAAATATCGCTGCAACCAAGATCTCAGCAGGCGTCAGCACGGGAATCGGAAGCCACGTAGATGATATTGAAGACAAAGGAGATGACCAGTTTGAGATCTCAGACGGAAGGTCTGTAGATGAAGTATATCAGGCACTTTTGGATCACCAGCTCCAGCCGGTCATGAATGATTATGTCTATTTATAAAGAAGAATATAAAAATGTCATTACAGTGACAAACCGCAAGCTGAGCAGCAGACCGTTCATGGAACAGATGGAACGTGTCGTCAAACTCCATCCCAAGGCTGTGATCCTCCGGGAAAAGGATCTTTCTGAGGAAGAATATGCAGAACTGGCAGCACAGATTCTGACATTATGTAAACAATATCAGGTTCCATGTATGCTGCATACATATCTGGAAACAGCGAGAAAATTGCAGCATCCATATATTCATCTGCCTCTGTTTCTTCTAAAAGAAAACAGCGAAAAACTGAGTGATTTTCTGGCAGTGGGATGCTCTATACATTCTGTAGAGGAAGCCAAAGAAGCACAGAAACTCGGAGCAACCTATCTGACAGCAGGGCATATCTACACCACCGACTGTAAGAAAGGCCTGCCGCCACGGGGATTAGATTTCCTGCGAGAAGTCTGCAATGCCGTAACGATCCCGGTATATGCGATCGGCGGAATCCATGCAGGCACCGGGCAGATCCGGGAAGTAATGGAATGCGGAGCTTCCGGGGCGTGTATCATGTCGGAGATGATGAAAATTTAACCAAATCAGGCAGCAAAGCGGATTGCGAATATCCGCGCAGCTGTTCTTTACGCAAAATAAGTTTCATGGTATCATTACGGTGAAAATGATGATACTGTGGAACTTTTTTGTATTACGGAGGGTAAAACGATAGATACGATAACATATGAACTGATTCGTTCAGACCGTAAAACCATATCTTTGCAGGTAAAACCGGACGGCCGTGTGATCGTGCGTGCGCCGCAGCGACTGGCGAAATACAGGGTTGCCAAATTTGTAAAAGATCACGAAGACTGGATCCTGAAGCAGCAGAAAAAGCTCGAAGATTACCGGGAGACTTGTCATGTGATCACAGATGAAGAACGAAGGGCAGGTGTTCAGAAAGCCCTTAAAATATTCCCGGAAAGAACGGCATATTTTGCGGCACGGATGGGAGTAAACTATGGCAGAATCACGATCCGAGAGCAGAAAACCCGGTGGGGAAGCTGCAGTTCGGCCGGAAATCTGAACTTTAACTGGAAACTGGTCCTGATGCCGCCAGAGATTCTGGATTATGTGGTGGTTCATGAACTGGCACACCGAAAAGAGATGAACCATTCTTCGAAGTTCTGGGCGATTGTGGAGCAGGAAATGCCGGATTATCAGGAGTGGAAGCAGAGACTGAAAGAACTGGGAGGACAGTTCATATAAAATAGTACAGGGAGGAAACGAAACATATGGATTTAATGAAATATTTCAGCTGGTATCTGATAACGATAAATATAGTGGCATTCATGATATATGGGATTGACAAGGAAAAAGCCAAACGTGGGGCATGGAGAATCCCGGAAAGTACTCTGATCGGGGTTGCGCTTCTGGGTGGAAGTTTTGGTGCGTGGGCAGGAATGAAAACCTTTCATCATAAGACAAGAAAGAAGAAATTTTCTGTAGGAGTACCGCTGATCCTTGTTGTAGAATATGGACTGCTCGCATGGCTTATGGCAGGAGTTAAATGAACAGAAACTGTGGATAGAAACGGAGGAAAAACGATGGCAGGAACGATCATCTGTTATGGAGATTCCAATACATACGGCTATGATCCGTGTACATTGATGGGGGACCAGTATCCAGAACAAAACCGCTGGATAGGTATCCTGGAGAGCGAAACGGAGTGGAAGATCGAGAATCACGGCATCTGTGGAAGGTGTATTCCGCACACAGGAAGCCAGATCCGTTTTGCCTGCGAACAGTTAAAGGACTGGCAGGATAAGGATGCTCCCGTATGGATGTGGATCATGCTTGGAACGAACGATCTTCTGCAGGAACAGCAGTTTACAGCGAAAGATACGGCACAGAGAATGGAGACTTTTCTGAAAAAACTCATGGCAGAACCGGCGGTTTCCAGTGGAAAGATCACACTCTATTTGATTGCACCAGCCCGGATGGAATACGGTGCCTGGGTAGATGAAGAACGGCTGTATCAGGAATCAAGACAACTTGGCGAAGAATACAAAAAAGTCGCAGAACGCCTGGGAATCGGCTTTACGGACGCTGGTAAATGGGACATCCCAGTCGTATACGATGGAGTACATTTTTCAGAAAAAGGACATCATATATTTGCACAGAACATACAGGAGGAAATTACATGGTTAAAGTAGATCTGATCACAGGATTTCTCGGATCAGGAAAGACAACTTTCATAAAAAAATATGCCCGTTATCTGATGGATCAGGGTTACAATATCGGAATTCTGGAGAATGATTTCGGCGCGGTAAATGTAGATATGATGCTCCTTCGGGAGCTGGAAGGCGAGCAGTGTGAGCTTGAAATGGTAGCCGGAGGATGCGATAAAGACTGCCACAGAAGACGATTCAAGACCAAGCTGATCGCGATGGGAATGTACGGATATGACCGCGTTCTGATCGAGCCGTCAGGGATTTTTGATATGGATGAGTTTTTTGATGCACTGCACGAAGAACCGTTGGACCGCTGGTATCAGATCGGAAATGTGATCGCTGTCGTTGATGCGGGACTGGATGAAAAAATGTCAGAGGAGGCAGATTATATCCTGGCTTCTGAGGTCGCAGATGCAGGCTGTATTGTCCTCAGTAAGACCCAGGAGGCTTCTGGAGAAATAATCCAGAATACGATCGATCACCTGAACCGCGCACTGGAAACGGTACACTGCAAGCGAAGACTGAAGGAAGATGAGATCATAAAAAAAGACTGGGAACAGTTTGAAAATGAAGATTTTGAGCGCATCATGAACAGCGGATACATTGCTGAAGATTACGAGAAAATGAACCTGGATGATGACGATGTTTTTCAGTCTAAGTATTTCATGGATCTGGAAATCTCAAAAGAAGATCTGCGCGAAGCAGCGCAGAAAATTATGGAAGATCCTGCCTGTGGCTCTGTTTTTCGTATCAAGGGATTTACACAGGAAACAGATGGATCGTGGACAGAATTGAATGCCACACATCACGAGATCACCCTGCGTCCGATCGAAGCTGGACAGAAAGTTATCATCGTGATCGGGGAACATCTGGAGGAAGAAGAAATCAGAAAATATCTGGAACCAGATAAAAAGTGACTCTTGCGAAGACGAAGGAAGATATTATATATTTGAATATAGAGGGCAAATATATACAGATGGAGGAAGAGAAAAGATGGCAGTTGATACCAGGATTTTATTCACAGACCTGGATGGAACTTTGTTGAATGACAAGAAGGAGATCACCCCGGGAAACAGGGCAGCAGTGGACGAGGCACTGGCAAAAGGACACAAGATCGTTGTGACAACAGGACGTGCTCTTGCCAGCGGACTGCAGATTGCAGAACGCGTCGGACTGACAGGAGAGGGCTGTTATGTAATCGCTTTTAACGGCGGACAGATTTACGATCCTTACCACAGAGAAACAATTCATGGTGTAACTTTTTCACAGGATACAGCAGTTGAGATTTTTGAGAAAGCAGTAGAAAGAAATCTGTATATGCAGGCATACTCAGATGAAGCGATTCTGACGGTAGAGAACAATGAACTGCTTCAGCAATACGCGAAAGTACAGAACTTACCATATAAAATCGTAAAAAACGCAAAGGATGCAATCATTCAGGATCCATATAAACTTCTGGCAATTGACAATGACAGAAGCAAAAGTGAAGCATTCCAGAAAGAAGTTCTTTCTAAATATTCCGATACCGTGAGAAGCTTTTTCTCAAATGCAACTTATCTTGAGATTGTGCCAAAGGCTGTCTCCAAGGGGGAAGCAGTTCGCTGGATGTGCGATCATCTGGGAATCCCGATCGAGAATTCCGTATCTGCAGGAGATGCACAGAACGATATCGAAATGCTTCAGGCAGCCCATGTAGGTGCAGTAATGTGCAACGCATTCCCGGGAATCCAGGAATACGGCGATTATGTGACAGAGCACGACAACAATCACGACGGAGTTGCCGAGATCATCCGTAAGTTTATTCTGTAAATAAGATTATCATAAATTCCACAAAGGTCTTCTGAACAGGAATGTTCCGGGGACCTTTTTAATATTTATCGTTACTGTGAACAGGAATTATTTATTCTCTAAAGGGATATATCGGAAATCCGGCAAAAACAAGTGACTTTACAAATGAATGCGAGTATAATAAAATTGTTTAATTACTGTTCACAGGTAATATTCCGCGAGGTGTTTTGCCATAAATATGGCAAAATCCCGAGACATACGGGGCAAAATGCTATCACCGAAGGTGATGTGGAATGCATTTTGACCAAGTTACTGTGAATGGAGTGAACAGTAACTTTATCTATGCCTGAATCCCAATAGCAGGCAGTATGTTTGACTAAAAGGAGAAATAGATGAGTAATACATTTGATTTTAACTTTTATAAAGGAAAGAAAGTTCTTGTAACCGGACACACTGGTTTCAAGGGCTCCTGGCTCTGCCGTCTGCTTCTGAATCTGGGAGCAGAGGTTACAGGCTATGCGCTGGAACCTCCGACTGAACCGGATCTGTTTCATCTGGTGGATGTAGAATCTCAGATGCGTTCTGTCACAGGAGATATCCGCGATCTGGAGAAACTGAATCAGGTTTTTGCAGAGGCACAGCCGGAGATCGTACTGCATCTGGCGGCACAGCCGATCGTGAGAGAATCCTACAAAAATCCTGTTTATACGTATGAGACAAATGTCATGGGAACGGTCAACATTCTGGAAGCAGTGAGACAGTGCAGGAGCGTAAAATCTTTCCTGAACGTGACGACAGATAAGGTATACCGAAATAATGAGTGGGAGTGGGGCTACCGCGAAACAGATGAACTGGACGGTTATGATCCGTATTCTAACAGCAAATCCTGCTCCGAACTGGTAACGCACAGCTATGAGAAATCTTTTCTCAATGAGCTCGGGATCGCAGTGTCCACAGCACGTGCCGGCAATGTGATCGGTGGTGGTGATTTTGCGGCAGATCGTATTGTTCCGGACTGCGTAAGAGCAGTTTCAAAGGGACAGAAGATTGCCGTCCGGAATCCACATTCCACCCGCCCATACCAGCATGTACTGGAGCCGCTGGGCGCATACCTGATGATTGCCGGAAGCCAGTACGAAGATGCATCAAAAGCAGGAGCTTACAATGTAGGACCTGGCGATGACGACTGTATCACAACAGGCGAACTGGCAGATCTTTTCTGCGCATCCTGGGGTGACGGGGCTGCCTGGGAAAATCTCTATCAGGGAGGTCCTCACGAGGCAAACTTCCTGAAACTCGACTGCTCCAAAATCCGCAGTACCTTCGGATGGAAACCGCACTGGCAGGTAAAAGAAGCGATCGCCCATACCGTAGAATGGTATCAGGCATGGCTTGACGGAGCGGATATGGCTGCATTTACAGATCGTCAGATCAGGGAATATCTTGTGCCACTGTTCACAGATAATATCCCGCGAGGTGTTTTGCCATGAAGATGGCAAAATCCCGAGACATACGGGGCAAAATGCCATCACCGAAGGTGATTTGGAATGCATTTTGACCAAGTTACTGTGAACAGAGTGAACAGTAATATACCTGAAACAGAATGTATAGAAAAGGAAAAATAAATATATGAAAAAGAATCGGGAAATTGTCTGCGGACTGGCAGCGTGGCTTCTTACAGCATGCTTTTTTCTGGGATGTTTTCTGATCCCGGGGCTTTCTGACCGGATCAGTGCACTTGGAAACAACAACATTCTTATCTATGGAATGACGCTGGTTTTGTTCTGTATCTTGTTCCTTGGCGGAATGGCACTGACCGGACGCTGGACAGATGGTCCGGGTCTGCTGGAGAGCACTGCATTTAAGAAAGCTTCGCTGGTGATCCTTCTGGCATCACAGCTTCCATTCTGGACCGTATGCGTGTCAAGAGAGACTGAACAGGTAGGAACAGTTTCTATGAAATATGGCTGGCACACACAGCCGTTTGCAGTGATGATCCTTCTGTTTCTGGCAGAGCTTGCAGTGTTTTTCTGGATGTACGAGAACCTTTCTCTTAAGGAGAAAAAAGGCGAATGGATCGTCTGGCTTACCTATGCGGCACTTGTGGTTCTGATCTTTTACTGCATGTATACGCCGAACATTTACGGAAGAGACGAACAGGGTGATAATTATCATGCACATGCATATTTTAACTCTGTTTATAATGTATATCAGGGAATGCCGTATACACACAATGTGACAAGTATTTATGGCCATTACGGGCTGTTTTTCAAGATTCCGATGAAACTGGTCCATGGTGATTTCCGTGCATTTGTACTGATGATCGCAGGCATCGGAACACTGGCTTATATCTGTGCATTTCTGGTGCTGCAGATGCTTGTCAGAAGCAGAGTTCTGCGTATCCTTGCGGCACTTGCGCTGACATTTCCGGTGCTTGGAATGCGCGGTGGATACTACTGGCAGGTGTGGCCGCACAGAGTGATTTTTCCTATGCTGCTCCTTCTTTATGGGACAGTGATCCTTAAGAAAAAATGGAGTAATCTCTGGACGGCGGCAGGTGGATATCTGCTCTGTATGCTCGCAATCCTGTGGAATACAGAGACAGGACTTCTTCTCACAGTATCATGGGCAGGACTTTATATTTCAAGACTGCTTTCCAGAAAAAAATGGAAGATCCGGGAACTGCTTTTTTCTGTCGGAGCGCAATGTGCAGGCATGATCTTTGCTTTTGCGGGCGCTTATGGGATCGTAAATCTTTATAATCTTTCCAAACACAGTCCGATGAATTTGGTGAGAGACTTTTTGATTCCGCTGCTTTCTGACGGATACATGACAGATACACTTCATCTCGATCTGCCAACGTATCCAAGTGCATATATGGCAGTGATCACACTGTTTCTGACTGGCGTTGCAATGGGAATCGCAGGCTGGTTTGGAGACAAAGAAAAACGCCGCTGGGAGACAGATCTGGTCTTTCTTCTCAGTGTCGGTGCACTGGGATGCCTTGTTTATTATATGAACCGTCCATCCTACCATAACCTGGACTGTATCAGCCTTTCAGCCGTTCTTCTGGCAGCTTATCTGGCCCAGTACGGAATGGATTTTGTAAGAAAAAATGGCTGGAAAAATATCGCCCGCAGTACTTTTTATGAAGCTATGCGGGGCGGGATCGGACTTATCTGTGCGGCCTCTGTACTGGCAATGGGAACAGGAAATGTACTGCAGTTTTCGCAGAACAGTCAGATCAAAGAAAACTTCCACAACACAGCCGAATTTGAAGATTTTGCACAGCAGGTGGCAGCCGTTGTACCTGCAAATACGCATGCATTCGGTCTGAATGTGGCAGAAGTCTACAGCATGCTCCACTGGAGTACACAGTGTTTTACCATGGATTTCAGTGATATGGCGGTCCGCCCGGATTCTCTTAAAGAGCTGAAAGAACAGCTTGAAACAGAGAATGCACCGGCAGTTTTTACAAACAAATCTTCACTGGGAATCTGGCAGAGAAATGATCCGGAGACATACCAGTGGTTCTGCGATACTTATAAATTAAACAACAGATTTTCCTTTTATAATGAGGAATTCAGATACTTTACAAAACGATGATAAGGGAGAAAATTATGTTTGAAGAAATGACAGAACAGCAGGCGAGAGAAGAGATCCTCAAGCTGACAAAAGAATACTGCGAAAAATACCATAATAACAAAAAACCATACGAAAAAGGCGACCGTATTCCATATGCGTCCCGTGTTTATGATTCAGAAGAAATGGTAAATCTTGTGGACAGTTCTCTGGAATTCTGGCTGACAGCCGGACGTTACACCAGTGAATTTGAACACGAATTTGCGAAATACCTGGGAGTAAGATACTGTTCCCTTGTAAACTCCGGTTCTTCTGCGAATCTGCTCGCATTTATGACACTGACTTCCCCGCTTCTTAAGGAACGTCAGATCCTTCCGGGAGACGAAGTCATCACCGTTGCAGCAGGTTTCCCGACAACCGTAGCACCGATCATCCAGTACGGAGCGGTTCCTGTTTTTGTTGATGTGGCGATCCCGCAGTACAACATCGATCCGCAGCTTCTGGAGGGTGCATATTCTCCAAAGACCAAGGCAGTCATGCTGGCTCATACTCTTGGAAATCCATTTGACCTTAAGGCAGTCAAAGGCTTCTGTGATCGTCACAACCTCTGGCTGATCGAGGACAACTGTGACGCACTGGGTTCTGTTTATACCATCGACGGAGAGGAGAAACTGACCGGAACGATTGGTGATATCGGAACTTCCAGTTTCTATCCGCCGCATCATATGACGATGGGTGAGGGCGGTGCTGTCTATACCAATAATTCTCTTCTGAATAAGATCGCAAGATCCTTAAGAGACTGGGGAAGAGACTGTATCTGTGCACCGGGACAGGACAATCTGTGCGGACATCGGTTTGACCGCCAGTATGGAGAACTTCCGGTAGGATATGACCACAAGTACGTATATTCTCATTTTGGTTACAACCTCAAGGCAACGGATATGCAGGCGGCAGTAGGATGCGCGCAGCTTAAGAAATTCCCGTCTTTTGTAGAACGAAGGATCCATAACTTCAACTATCTGAGAGAAGCACTCAAAGGAACAGAGGACAAACTGATCCTTCCGGTGGCATGTGAAAATTCCAGACCGAGCTGGTTTGGTTTCCTCATCACCTGCAGGGAGGGTGTGGACAGAAACAAACTGGTCCAGGAGATCGAATCCAAAGGTGTTCAGACACGTATGCTGTTTGCCGGAAACCTGACAAAACATCCGTGCTTTGACCAGATGCGTGCGACCGGTAAGGGATACCGCATTGCCGGAAGCCTGGAAAATACAGACCGCATCATGAAAGATACTTTCTGGATCGGTGTCTATCCGGGAATGACAGATGAAATGCTGTCTGCAATGGCAGATGCGATCAAAGAAGCTCTGAACTGAGGAGAATAAAATATGATTTTAGATGAAAGACTTCGCTGGATGGGTTTCTGGATGCTGGATAAGGCAAAGGGCGGCAAGATCCGGGAATACTATGACCAGATCCGTTACGCCTGGAAAGAAGGCAGTTCTGTAAAAGAAACAGAAAAAAGGATCCAGGATCTGATCGCCCATGCGGTAAAAACAACTGATTTTTACAAAGATTATCCGGAGGATATTTCACTGAAAGATCTTCCGGTGGTAAACAAAGATACCTTCCGTCAGCAGTATGACCGTTTTGTATCTTCTACGTATAAGGATGCACCGGATAACCGTGTGATGTGCACCAGCGGTTCCACGGGAACTCCGCTCCGCATGATCCAGAACAGAGACAAGATCCGCCACAACACAGCAGGCGGCATTTTCCTGGGAGCCGCGGCGGGCTATTACATCGGAATGAAGGAAGCCTTTATCCGCGTCTGGGTAAATAATGTCAAAAAGAGTAAATTTCAGCTTATCCAGGAAAATATGATCATGATGGACAGTTCCCGCATGGATGAACAGGCACTGGCAGAGATGTTCCATACGATCGAGAAGAAAAAAGTAAAATGCCTGGTCGGTTATTCTTCTGCGCTGGGAGAACTGAGCGACTATATCCGTAAATCCGGCAAAGACTGCAGCAATTGCAGCGTCCGGGCGATCATCCCGATCTCTGAGACAATGCCGGAACCGGTCCGCAGAACTCTGGAAAAACAGTTCGGCTGCCCGGTAAGAGCTTGGTATTCCAACGAAGAAAACGGAATCATGGGACTTCAGAATGAGAAGGATGAGGGATACCGTATTGATACAGAAACCTATTATTACGAGATCCTCAAGATGGATTCTGATGAGCCTGCGGAACCGGGAGAGCTGGGACGTATCGTGATCACGGATCTTTTTAATTATGCATTTCCGATCCTCCGTTATGACAATGGAGATACTGCGGTGGCAGTCCGCAAGGAAAAGAATGGTCGCTTCAAGCTTTATCTGTCCGAGCTTTACGGACGCAGAAGTGATCTGATCTACGACTGCAAAGGCAATGCCGTGACACCTTACATCATCACAAACAATCTCTGGGATATCGAAGGCGTGAAGCAGTATCGTTTCATCCAGAAAGATGTGAAGGATTATACGATCTGGTTGAACGGAGATCCGGCAAAGATGGATCAGGAAGAGATCCTTGGCAGGATCCGCCCATACCTTGGCGATGAAGCAAGGATCAAAGTAGAGATCGTAGATGAGATTCCGGTGCTCGCCTCCGGAAAGCGTAAATACATAGAAAACCGTTGTGAGAAATATCAGGATCACAAGGGAATCTGTGGCTGACAGAGAGGCAGGAATAAGATTGGAAAAAAAGGAACAGAAAAAAAGTATTGCAGTAAACACCCTGTACACCATGGGTGGACTGATCTTTATGAATGCGGTGCTGCAGATCGTGATCACACCGCTCTTGAACAGAGTGATGGGCGCGGAACAGCTCGGCGGACTTCTTTATATCACAGGTCTTATCGCGATCGTGTGTCCGTCTGTCGGTCAGGCACTGAACACCAGCCGCCTTGTAGTACGCAGGAATTATGCGGTAACGAACGGCGATTATGACTGGATCCTTCTTGTGTTCGGCGCGATCGGCAGCGGCGTGGCACTCTGGATGTCGAGGAACAGTCTGGAAAGCATTCCTATGGCAATCGGTGCTTTTCTGCTGTTTATGTTTACTGTATTCCGGTATTATGGAGATGTGGAATATCGTCTTAACCTGAATTATAAGAGATATTTTATTTATTATCTGCTGATCGGGCTCGGATATCTTGCGGGTTTTGGCGTTTATTACGTGACTGGTCAGTGGGTATGGATATATCTGATCGGAGAGGGCGCGGCTCTTCTGTTTGTAGGACTGACGGGAAGTGTTTTTCATCAGTTCTTTCAGAGAAGCCAGTATTTTTCGACAGCACTGGGAAGAGGTTTTTTCCTTACAATGTCTTATCTGATCACAAATACGACCATGAATATGGACCGCCTTGTGATTAAACAGGTGCTTGGAAATGAGCAGGTCACCTGGTATTATGTTGTGTCTCTGATCGGAAAGACGTTGGTGCTTCTGATCGCACCGATCAATACGATCGTGATCTCCTATCTGACGAAACGCAAAGAACTGCTGACACGTTCACAGTTTGGAAAGGCAGTCCTTGCGGGCGGCGGGGTGAGTCTTGTGTTCTTTCTTGCATGTCAGGTGGGAACGCCGCTGTTTGTATGGCTTTTCTACAGAAACCTCTATGATTCTGTCAAAGGGCTTGTCACAGTGGTAAATCTCGCGCAGATCCTTGGGCTATTTTCCGCATTTCTGTTTATTCTGGTACTTACATTTACAGATGAAAAATGGCAGCTGTGGATCCAGCTTGCACATTTTGCGGTTCTGCTGGTGACTTCTGTGCTGGCAGCAAGAGCATATGGTATGATTGGTTTTGCCTGGGCGTCCCTTGGGGCGAACAGCCTCAGAGTGGCGGCAGTCATCATTTTGGGACTGGTAAAGGCAGGAAAAGATAAAGGAGGCAGCAATGCAGACAGGTGAAGTTCTGAGAAGAGTGGTATTTGATCTTCTCGACGCTGCAAAAGGCGGCAGACTCAAAAAATTAAAAGAAGTAAACAAACGAGAGATCGTTGAGGGTGTGACAGAGGAATATATGGATCGCAGGATCCATGTTCTTCTGGATTATGTCAAAGAACACTCTCCTTATTATAAAGATCATCCGGAATGGACAGAACTTAAGGATTTTCCGGTAATGACCAAAGGTGATTTTATAGAAAATTATGACCAGGTCCTTGTGGACAACAGCGAGGAACAGGGAAAACTGTACCGTCTGAGTACAAGTGGTTCTACAGGAACACCGTTTACGGTACTCTGCGATGGCGACAAGATGAGCCGTGTAAATATGAACTTTATCTCCTGTATGGAACTGAACGGTTTCCGTATGGGAATGAAGCGCGGCGAGTTCCGTGCGTGGATAAAGGGAAAAAATACGATCAGTAAGTGGAAATCTTTCAAAAATAATCTGATCATGGTGGATATCTCCAACATGGGAGACGATTCTCTGGAAAAAATCTGCCAGGATATCGAGAAAAAGAAGATCCAGGTACTGGTCACATATTCCAGTGCACTGACAGCACTGACACAGTATCTCAGAAAAACGCACAGAGACATCAGTAAATGGGATGTGGAGCTGGTTTTCTCTATGGGAGAGGCGCTTCCACAGGAAACTTATGACCTGACAAAAGAGCTGTTTGGATTTTCGCCGGTGCGTTCTTATGGAAATAATGAGAATGGTTTTATTGCGATCCAGCTGGATGAGGATCCGGAATATACCATTGATCTTTACAATTTTTATCCGGAGATCCTGAAACTGGATTCTGATGAACCGGCAGAAGAAGGGGAACTTGGAAGAATTGTTGTCACAGACTATTATAACAAGACTTTCCCGATGGTCCGCTATGATACCGGTGATACGGGAATCATGAGAATGTATAAGGATCCTAAGGGCAGGGTGCATGGTAAATATGTAGAGATCTACGGCAGAAGAGGTTCTCTGATGTACAACACCAAGGGCGAACCGCTTTCTATCCATGTATTTATGAATACACTTCTGAAATTTGAGGGTATTGTTTACCAGGCAAAATGCATCCAGTGGGGCGAGAAGGATTATGAGCTTCTTGTGAATGCGGATCAGGAAAAACTTGATATCGATGAAGTTCTGGCAGCATACCGCCATTATCTCGGGGAAGATGCAGAGATCAAAGTTACTTATGTCGATGAGATCCCGATCCAGGCATCCGGTAAATTTATGGTATGTGAAAACAAATGGGATGGAAGGAAGTAGGCAGAATGAAGCAGAAAGTATCTGATTATATAGCTGATCGTATTGCACAGTGGGGCATCCGGGATGTGTTTACCGTGACTGGCGGCGGTGCGATGCATATGAACGATTCTTTTGGACATCATCCGAAGTTGCACTGCACTTATCAGCATCATGAGCAGGCGTGTGCGATGGCAGCAGAAGCGTATGCGAGGATGGATAACCGTATGGCAGCTGTCTGCGTGACGACAGGACCTGGCGCGACAAATGCGATCACAGGTGTCTTGGGCGCCTGGATGGACTCTATTCCGATGCTTGTTTTTTCCGGGCAGGCGAGATATGCCACGACAGTTCCGGCGAGCGGACTTCCGCTTCGCAGCATGGGCGTTCAGGAGTGTAATATTGTTCCTGTAGTCGCTTCTATCACCAAATATGCACATATGGTCATTCATCCGGAAGACATCCGTTATCATCTGGAAAAAGCACTCTACATGGCAGCAACAGGAAGACCAGGACCAGTCTGGCTGGATCTTCCACTGGATGTGCAGGGCGCGATCATAGAGACAGAGAGTCTCCGAGCTTATGATCCTGCAGAAAATCCGGAACAGAGACCACAGGAGATCCTGCAGGAAACAATAGAGAAGATCCTTGATAAAATAGAGGAAAGCCATCGCCCGGTATTATCACCGGGAAATGGTGTCCGCCTTGCAGGCGCGATCAGGGAGTTTCATGAACTTGTTGATGTGCTTGGCGTGCCGGTTGTGACAGGGATGAGCAGTGTAGATGCACTGGAATCTGCCCATCCGTACTTTGTAGGACGAAGCGGCGGAACAGGAACGCGCCCGGGAAATTTTGCCCTGCAGAACAGTGATGTGCTGCTTTCCATTGGAAACCGTCAGGGATTTGCACAGACTGGTTTCCAGTATCAGGACTGGGCGAGAGAAAGCTATACGATCCTTAATGATATTGATGAAAATGAATTAAAGAAACCGAACCTTCATGTCAGCCTTCCGGTTGTCGGAGATGCAGGTGAACTGATCCGTGGACTTCTCGCTGAGGCGAAGAAGCGCGGTGCAGATAAAGGACACCCGTTGTTTAAGGGAGAAGACTGGAGAAAACAGTGCCTCCTCTGGAAAGAAAAATATCCGGCTGTGACTGAGAAGCATTATGAAACACTGGAAGAAGGATGCACAAACATCTATGCTTTTTACGGAGAGCTCTCCAAAGCCATGAAGGAAAACGAAAATCTTATGGTCAGCGTGGGAACTTCCCGAGTGGCAGGAAGTCAGGCGTTCCAGGTCAAAAAAGGACAGCGCTTTATCACAAACCCAAACACTGCTTCGATGGGATTCTGTCTTCCGGCGGCAACAGGAATTGCAGTCGCGCAGCCAGGCAAAGCTGTTGTCTGTGTGACAGGTGAGGGCAGCCTGCAGATGAATATCCAGGAGATGCAGACGATCCTTCAGAACCGTTTGCCGGTGAAACTGTTTGTGATCAATAACCAGGGTTATCATTCCATTCGTCAGACACAGCAGAGCTATTTCAAGCCGCCGCTGGTCGGTGTAGGCGAGGAGAGTGGAGACTTGAGTTTCCCAGATCTTTCCAGGATCATGCCTGCTTATGGATTTCCGTATAGAGCAGTTCATGCATCCGAAGATCTTGAAGCAGCGATCAGTGAGGTATTGGATGCAGAGGGAGCTTTTGTTTGCGAGGTTTTTGTGACGAAATATCAGAAGACGGAACCAAAGACTTCTGCGAAGAAACTTCCGGATGGAAGTATGGTGTCCGCGCCGCTTGAAGATATGTATCCGTTCCTTGACCGGGAAGAGCTGGAATCCAACATGTTCATTCCTCTTCCGGAAAAGATGAGACAGTAAGGATATCCGGCGGTATATGGAGAAAATTATGAAAAAAATCATTGTGACAGGAGCCACCAGCATGATCGGTACGGCTCTGATCGAAGAATGTGTAAAACAGAACGTAGAGATCTATGCAGTCATAAGGTCTTCTTCGGGGAAGCAGAGCCGTCTGCCGGACAGCAGTCTGATACATCTGATAGACTGTAGTCTGGAAACTCTGGATCACCTTCCAGAGCTGATCCCGGCGGGCTGCGATACCTTTTACCATATTGCCTGGGGAAATACGGGTGAGAATCGAAACAGAAGTACAGAACTGCAGAGCAGAAATATCAGCTATACATTGGATGCGGTGAGAGCGGCAAATGCACTTGGCTGTAAACGTTTTATTGGGGCTGGTTCTCAGGCGGAATATGGACCGATGGATGTTGACAAGATCTCGCCGTACAGCCCGACAAATCCTTCGACGCCTTATGGAGCGAGTAAGCTGGCATCCGGTCATCTGGCGGGGATGCTCTGCCGGGAGCTTGGCATGGAATGTATCTGGCCGAGGATTTTCAGTGTTTACGGAATTTATGAGAAAGAAACAACGATGATCGCTTCCGGGCTCCGCAAGATGCTTCGGGGCGAACCGACAGAGTTCACTCCGGCAATGCAGCGCTGGGACTATCTTTACAGCAAAGATGCGGGACGAGCTTATTATCTGATCGGTGAGAAAGGCAGAGACGGTGCTGTATATTGTATCGGAAGCGGCGAAGCTCATCCACTCAAAGAATATATCCTCAAAATGGCAGAACTCACCGGGGCAGAGGAAACAGGAATCGGTGCAAGACCATATCCACAGGGAGCGGTTATGAATCTCTGTGCGGATACGGAATCTCTGCAGCGTGACACCGGATTTGTGCCGGAATATACATTTGAAGAGGGAATCAGAGAAACAATCACCTGGATCAGAAGCCAGGAAACAGGAGTATAAATAAGAATGAAGAAAAAAATTTCGGTGGTGATCCCCACCTATAATGAAGAGGCGAATGTAGTACCTCTTGCAAAAGCGGTGTCGGAAGTCATGGAACGCGATCTCTGTGAATACGATTATGAGATCCTGTTTATCGACAACCATTCCAAGGATAACACCCAGGCACTGCTTCGTGGACTGTGTGCCAATAATAAAAAAATCAAAGCAATCTTCAACGCCAAGAATTTCGGACAGGCACGTTCTCCGGTCTATGGAATGAAACAGGCGTATGGAGACTGTGTTGTGCGTATGTGTGCAGATTTCCAGGATCCGGTAGATATGATCCCGAAATTTGTGCGTGAATGGGAACAGGGAACAAAGATCGTCATCGGTGTCAAAAGTGCCAGCAAGGAGCGCAAGGGCATGTACTGGATCCGTTCCTGCTATTACAAGATGATCAACAAGATCACGGATATCGATCATATCGAGCAGTTTACCGGTTTCGGACTTTACGATAAAAAGTTTGTAGATGTGGTTCGTGACCTTCATGATCCACTGCCGTATTTACGTGGGATCATTGCGGAGCTTGGCTTTGATTACACGGCAATCGAGTATACACAGCCGAAACGCCGTGCCGGAAAGAGTAAAAATAATTTTTACAGTCTGTACGATTATGCGATGATCGGAATTACTTCTTATTCCAAAGTTGTTATGCGACTGGCGACATTTGCAGGATTTATCATCGGCGGTTTAAGCCTGGTTGCAGCACTTGTCTATCTGGTGTTGAAACTGATGTACTGGGATCGTTTTTCTGCCGGTGTTGCTCCTATGGTCATCGGTATGTTCTTTCTTGGAGCACTGCAGCTGTTCTTTATTGGATTCCTTGGTGAGTATGTACTGAGTATCAACAGCCGTGTGCTTGACCGACCGCTTGTCGTGGAAGAAGAACGCTTGAATTTTGACGAAGATGAAGAGGATGAGGTAGAGGAGCGCAAAAAGGTATGAAAGAAAAAGCAGCAAAAAAACAGAGTTTTCTGAACCGCAAAAGAGCAGAGTGGAAAGAAATGAAGCTCTGGAACGGCAATGAACTGTGCAAAGTGGACTGGATCGTGTCTATCCTGATCCTGACAGTGCTCTTTTTTACCTGTGTGCATTCAGATGTGAAGCTTACAGGAAACAGATCTTTTCTGATGTATAAACATTTTTCTGATTTTTATCAGGCAAGTTATGAGCAGTCCGGCGGCTACTGGGCAAATTATCTGCCGAGTACGTTTATCGCCTACGCGATCTGGAACCTGCCGCTTTATCTGACAGGGCATGCGCCGGAGGCGATTCTGACAAACAGTTTTGTCAATCTGATGTGGTACAAACTTCTGCCGGTGATCGTCTATTTTATCACCGCACAGCTTATTTATCATATCGGTAAAGAAATGGGATTCGGAGAGAAAAAATCTCTCCTCTGTAAATTTGCATTTCTGGTATTTCCGATGGGTGTGTTCAGCCAGTTTATCTTCAGCCAGTATGATATTTTTACTGTATTTTTTATGGTACTTGGGCTGTACTTTTTCCTGAAGAACAGGATGTGGCAGTTTGCACTGGCGTTTGGAATGGCCTGTACTTTTAAATATCATGCAGCATTATATTTCCTTGCATTACTTTTATTAAAAGAGAAAAAGATCCGCAATCTGATCCGTTATGCGGTTATCATGGCACTTCCGCTTATGGTGGAGATCCTGCCGAACATCGGATCAGAGGTATTCCGCAGAAATGTGTTTGGCTTCAGTGCCCTTGAATATGTCAAAAAGCCGTTTACAGTGGGATTTTTCAGCGGAATCAATCTGATGGCAGCAGTTGCCGCCTTTGTACTGGTCTGGGCTTATCAGAAAAAAGTGGAGGAAGAAGAAACTCTGGCTTCCTGGGCAGTCTTTTTCTGTGTGGCAGTGAGCTTTTCTGTGTTTGGATTTTCGACATGGAACCCGCAGTGGGTGCTTTTGATGGCTCCGTTCCTCGTACTGAATGTCTTTATGAATGAGAATGGAAATCTGCTTCTGATGATAACAAACATCTTTATGCTGGCGATGTATATTTTCTGCAGCCAGAGTATGGTGGATGAGAGAGTTCTGAATGGCGGAATCCTGAAATATATTCTTAAGGACAGGAACTTTGCCGTGCGTATGTGGGATGTTTACAGATTTCATGACCAGGAACTTCTCTGTACAGCGATGTGGATCGTGCTTTTGCTTTATGTTGTCTTTGGACATCCGCGTTATCATAAGAAGAAAGGCAGTATCATTTCCAGAGGGCTGGTATGGCAGATCCGCGCGGCGTTTCTCTTTGGCGTAGCGGCGTTTGTGCTTCCGATGTCTGTCTGTGCGATGGGCGTTCTGCAGGGCAAAACAGTCTTCTTTGACAACAGCCGCCAGAATATGGAGATGGAAAACGTCGTGATGCTGGAGCGGGATCATCCGATCATTCAGGAGTTCACCGTTTCCGGAAATAAGATCTCTGACATCAAGATCCGTGTATATACAGAGACAGACCTTAACCTTTACAGCCTCAAAGTCGTGCTCCGTGATAAAGAGTCCGGGGAAGTGGTCTATGAGAGTGAAGGGGATACTTACGGTCTCAAAGAAAACACTGCGCTGTATTCTTTCCTGAAACATTCTGTAGATGTGGAAAGTGGAAGAACTTATCAGCTTGAGATCACCAGCGATGCACCACAGAACAGCGGAATTGGTCTGTATTGTGTAGAGGCAGGCAAGGCTTTGGCACAGCTTGTGGAACCACGGAGTGAGGAACATGAAGAAAAACGCAGTCTTCAGATGTGTATCACAGGTGTGGAATAGAAAATACCGAAAAAATTTATCAGATTTTTTATAAAAATTTTGTAAAGTTGTGTTAAAATTCGAAGGAATGTGTTATAATGGTCACATAGACAACCGGAAGGTTGAATATATATCATCCAAAATAAACAGCAAAGGGGATGGGACTATGAAATTTATTATTAGTGGAAAGAACATCACAGTATCCCAAGGACTCAGAACAGCCGTTGAGGACAAGCTCGGCAAACTGGAGCGTTATTTTACTCCTGACACAGAAGTTATCGTAACTTTAAGTGTTGAGAAAGAAAGACAGAAAATCGAGGTTACAATCCCGGTAAAAGGAAATATTATCAGATCCGAACAGGTAAGCAACGATATGTACGTATCCATTGACCTGGTAGAAGAAGTTATCGAGCGTCAGCTTCGTAAATACAAAAATAAAATCGTAGACAAACAGCAGGCTGCAACAAACTTCCAGAAGGAATACATCGACAAGGATTACGAGGAAGAGGATGAGGTTAAGATCATCCGTACCAAGAAATTCGGTATCAAGCCAATGTATCCGGAGGATGCATGTGTACAGATGGAACTTCTGGGACACAACTTCTTTGTATTCTACAATGCAGAGACAGATCAGGTGAATGTGGTTTATAAACGTAAAGGCAACACCTATGGACTCATTGAACCAGAGTTCTAAGTCAGAAGTGAACAATTAATCTTACGGTCCCATCTCTCTTATGAGGGATGGGACTTATTGGTGAAAAAGGGAAAGGAATCATGAATAACAAGAAAAACCTGAAAATGAAACCCGTAGGCAGCGAATATATGGAACAGTACAATGCCCTTCTCCGCTATGTGTTCCAGGTTACGGAACAGGAGCTGAGTTCCATCGGATGGCAGGAACGTGAGATCATCCGCGCCAAATTTCCAACCATGGAAAAGGCAGATGTGATCGGATGGTTTGATGACGATAATCTTGTTTCACAGGTGGCAGTTTATCCTATGCAGACACGTATCTTTGGCAGGACTTACGCCATGGGCGGTCTGACCGGAGTAGGAACTTATCCGGAATACTCCAATATGGGACTGATGCACAAACTTCTTGAGCAGGCACTCAAGAACATGAAGGAGCAAGGACAGGACATCTGTTATCTGTATCCATATTCCATTCCATATTACCGCCGCAAGGGATGGGAGATCATCTCAGACAAAATCTCCTACGAGATCAAAGACTATCAGCTTCCGAAGAACCATCAGGTCCCGGGTAATGTACGCCGTGTCGATACCGAGGGCGAAGAACTGAAGGAAGCCTATAACCGTTATGCCATGCGGACACATGGAGCAATCCTCCGTGATGATCTGGCATGGAATGAATATTGGCTGTGGGACTCCGACGATATCATGGCGGCCGTTTATTATAATGAGAACAATGAACCGGACGGATATGTGATCTACTGGATCGCGAAGGAAGTTTTCCATATCAAGGACATGATCTTTAATAATGAAGAGGCGAGAACCGGATTATGGAATTTTGTGGCGGCACATTTTTCCATGATCAATCAGGTGGAGGGCGATACCTACACCGATGAACCTCTGGCATTTCTTCTGGAAGATGCGAGCATCAAGGAAGTGATTTCTCCATACTATATGGGCAGAATCGTGGATTTTGTATCCTTCATCGAGAAGTACCCGTTCAAGCCAAGCGTCCTCGATCGTGAATGGAAATTCAAACTGATCGATCCGGTCATGGAGTGTAACCAGGGAAACTTCTGCCTGATCATCTCCAGAGAAGGCAAAGGTCAGGCAGTCCGCACTATGGAACCCTGCCAGGACGAGATCAGCATCCAGACCATGACCACCATGCTAATGGGCTACAAACGCCCCGAATACCTCGCAAGGATCGGCAGGATCAAAGCTGCCGAATGGACCATCGACATGCTCGAAGACGCGATCGAGCAGCAGACACCGTACATATCGGATTATTTCTAAAATCAATTATGAAAGAAAATAACTATATTTCTGTTTTGGACGGATTTTTGAGAGCGAAAATATATCTGTGGATGATAAATGTTATTCTCTATGTAAGGTCATTTCGCGTAGCGGAATTTTCTCTGTTGGCTGGAATACTATTGATGGGAGTCAGCATATTGTGTTCTTCTGCTATAAACAGAAAAGGCTGGATAACTTCCTGGATGATTAGCTTCTGTGCCTGCTTTATTTATCTTATCTGCTATATTTGGGCAGGCTATGCAGGGCTGATCATACCAATGGGAGAAATATTGGAAGCAGATTCAAATCCGGCAAATGGAATTATTCTGATGTTATATACTGTAGCGTTTTGGGGCACGGCAGTGGCAGTTCGTATTGTGTCAGGTATTTTTTGTTCAGTGATGAATAAATCTGATTCTTCCAGGAGGAACACATATTCATGAGAAAAAAGAAGGTGCTGTAAAGTCATCAAATATGATGATTGTGCAGTACCTTCTTTTATTTTGCAGATTATTTATTTGGATTCTAATTGTTCAATCATACGATTGATGATCTGCTCCGCCTCCTCAGGGTTGTAGTAAACATCTGGATCCATGCTTGTCAGGAAATCCTGGAAGATCTGCAGGATAAATGGCTCTGTGATTGCAAAGCACATATGATCTCCGGAATTTGTCTGGTAAGTAAGCGAGCAGGTGTTGCCGCAAAGACACATGCGGAGATTCTCAGACAGATGATTCAGAGGTTTCTTTAAGATTCGATAGGAACCATCATGGCAGCACTGTGCGATCTCCCGGAGGATTCGGATTCGCTGCTCGATATTCAACGGATGATAAAATGTGGGTGGAATCTCTTCAAACAAACCTTCCTGCAGGAAACGGGTCATGCCGTATTCGGTAAAATATATAATAAATTTTTCGCTGTTGACCAGTTGTATATTATTGCTGAATAAAGCATCTGCCATAGATATAACAGAATCTGCCCCAGGAATATCATAGTTAAAAATATCTTCCAGCAGATCTCTGCGTAAAAACGGGAGAATGCAGGCTTCAGGCTGAATGTCGATGATCAGATCAGCAGAAGCTCGTGTCCCGGCAACAAATTGAAAAAGGGATGGCAGGTCATCTGCAATAATAGGAAAAGTCTGAAACGCAGGCTGACAAAGATCCCGATGCGAATGAAACAGACTCCACAATGCCTGCAGGATATCCGGATCCTGATACAAAATTCCCGTCTGATAATCAGAAGAACACGTGATAGCAAATTCCGAGGTCAGGATCATATATGGCAGAGCAGAGAGATTCTGCAAATGCGAGATCTCATTTGTATAAAAACAATGAATACGATAATCCAGCTTATTCATATAAACCGGAAACAGATTTCGCAGATAATAAAGCTCATAAAGTTCATGTGCATCTGTAAACTGAGCAGTACGGTTCAGACTGAAAATATGATCGATCTGCAACGAGCCGGCCGGCTGGATCGTGGACAGCAGATGCAGCAGAAACGGATAGTCAGGCTGCAGGAAAAGAGCGATTTTTCCATTTGGTTTAGCTGCCTCTGATAACAAAATCTGGTGAACAGAAGAATCTATCGCCTGTCTGGAATTCAGCAGAAGACAATTCTGAGTAGGTGAAAAATCCTCCTTTAAATCAGGTGCGGAAGTTGCCAGATTACAGGAAGGCTGAGAGGATCTGTTTGGAAAATCAGACAAAAAATGTTCGATGCTTTTACAGATATAATAAGCATCCTCTCCCATACGAACCATTTTCCAGGCTTCTTTAAGCTGATAGGTCTCAGAAGGAGTCAATTTCATAAAATAAGCCATCTGTTCAACCAATTCGGCAGACATAGGTTCACGTTTTCCGTTGATAAATTTATAAACAGTAGAACGCTCCAGATTACAATACTGTGCCAGTGCCATTATTTTGACTTTTTTTTCGTGGATATAATTTTTGAGCAGATCAGAAAATACAGACATAAGTAAAAATCCTTTCGCAACTTTGGTTATTAATCATTAGTATAACATATTCGCCATAACGAAAGTACAAAAATCAGATAAAATTTGGTAAAAAGTACCATAAAAATCTGTCCACAAATCGTGCCCCATCTTGTGATATAGTTAGAATTTTCTTAAAATTATAGATATATATCGACAAGTTTGTGATTCCACATAAACAAGATATAAAAAAGAATAACGGGAGGAAAAAATATTTATGAAGGAGACGGGAAGGGGCATGAAGATCAAAAATAAAATTAAGAACGGCTTTAAAGCAATCGTTGTATTAATGTTTATCATAGGAATGATACCTGCCGGAGTAAGCGGTCTGCCAGAACAGGTTTCGGTAGTTCAGGCAGCAACAAATATCAAGATGAACAGAACACAGGCTACCTTGATAAAGGGACAGGCAGTACAATTGAAACTTAATGGAGCCCAGGGAAAAGTTATATGGAGTTCCTCAAATAAAAAAGCTGCCGTTGTAAATGCCACAGGAAAGGTTACAGCAAAAGCAAAGGGAACTTCTGTGATCAAAGCGAAGTTCCGTAACAAAACATATAGCTGTAAGGTCCAGGTAGAAACCCCAAGGATAAGCAAAACATCTGTAAACTTATACACAAATGGAAGCTATACTTTAAAAATGCTGGATACAAGGCAAAAGGTAAGCTGGCGGTCCTCCAAGACATCAGTAGCTACTGTAAACAGCAAAGGAAAGATTACCGCCAAAAAAGCAGGTACAGCTACGATAACGGCAGTAGTTTCCAATAGAAAATATACATGTAAAGTTGTAGTTAAACAGAAAAGCGTTTCAACAAGCAAAGTACCGGTTTGTGTGGCTAATCAGACTGTATATGCAAGAGGTATGGATGGTGCTACCTTTGATAATATAGCTCTGCCAAATTGTTTTATTTATATAAAGAATCTTGATAAAAATGCGAAAGTTATCAATATAAAATCAACAAATTCCAAAATAAAAGCAACGAAACGCGAGGAACTAGATGCGATAGAAGTATCCGGAGCCAGATATTCGATAAATTTGTTAGGTGAAACATCGAAGATTTCTTTTAAAGTAGTTCAAAACAAAAAAACATATAATTTATCATGCAAGATTACAGTAGCAAAAAGTCCATCACCATTTAGTGAATTTAAAATAGGATCAAAAAATTTTGCAAAATATTTTGAGGGTTCCGACAATGAAATAGAGTCTATCACAGGGAAACACAAACTTTATATAAAAATGGCACAGGGCTATGTATTGGATTCCATAAATCTTATCTATACTAAAAATGGTAACCCAAAACAGATAACAGTAAAAAATGGTGCAACTATTAATTTTAGCAACTATGATTCAATTTATGTGAATTATCATACAACACGAAAACCTGCTAATTATGTTCCATCATCAAAATGGTATGGCACAGTAAAGTCGCCATTGCATGATTATTGTGTATTAAATATAAATTGACCTGAATTATTCACGACTTTGCCGTGAAAGTGGCAGAAAGCCACATAATTACCGTATTTTAACTGCACATTGCTTTTCATCTATCAAGTGAATAAAAAAAGAGCATCCATTTGTGGTAAAATTAAGGTGTCGAATCAAAATAAATACCAACAAAGGAGCTCTTTATGAGTATTGTAAACACCTTGACACTTGAAAGCAATAGGCAAATTAAAATAAATTTTGATGGAGGTGATCTTTCCTCCGATGCAGGTCTCCTTTTGATAAAAGAATTCGCTGCAAAAATCGGCTTCACAAAGCTGATCAAAAAGAAGTTCAAGACGAATGATGAAGCTGTCCGGTTCCATAAGGACGCTGAAAATCTGTTACAGATGATCTATCAGGTCATCTCTGCATATTTTCAGGATGATTGTGCGGATGAACTGACTTTGGATCCTGTTTTCCTGGCTGTTCTTGGTAAGGAGAGTCTGGCATCACAGCCAACACTGTCAAGATTTTTCAACCGTATGGATGAAGATACTCTGGTACAGTTTAATGACATTGATAAAAAACTCAGAGATATCATCTATTCCATAAAACGCCCGGAGCATGTGCTTTTTGATTTAGACAGCACTCTTTTTGGTACTTATGGCAGGCAGGAAGGAGAAGGATTCAACTTCCATTATCAGGCGCATGGATATCATCCATTACTGTGCTACGACGGACTAACCGGAGATCTGCTAAAAGCAGAACTTCGTAACGGAACACTCCACTGTAGCAATGGAGCAGATAAATTTATGGAATCCATCTTTCAGGAATACCTGGAAAGAGGTCTTAAAACTTATCTTCGTGGCGACAGCGGATTCTCTTCTCCAAAACTTTATGAAACCTGTGAGAGTAATGGCTGCTCTTATGCCATCCGTTTAAAACAGAATTCCACACTCATTGCCCTGGCTTCAGATAAAGAGGAAGATTTGTACAAAGCCACTCAAAAGGATCAGATCAGCTATGCAGTAACTTATGGCGAATTTATGTATCAGGCAGGTTCATGGAAATATCCAAGACGCGTGGTTTTCAAAATCGAAAAACCCTACGGCCAGCTGACACACATGTACACCTTTATTGTTACAAACATGGATATGGAACCTTATCAGATCATCCAGTTTTACTGTGGCAGGGGCAAGATGGAAAACTTCATTAAGGAAAGCAAAAGTGGATTTGACTTTGCTGCTGTCAGCAGTCATTCCAAAGTAGTAAATGCCAACCGTATGAGACTTCATATGCTTGCCTACAACCTATTCAATTGGTTCAGGCGGCTGGTACTGCCAGCCAGTATGCGGAAGCAACAGGTGGATACCATTCGCTTAAAGCTGATAAAGATTGCTGCAAGGGCAATCCATTCAGCAAGATCCATCACATTCAAACTGTGTAGCAGCTGTCCTTATAAAAAGGAGTTCTACAGGACATTGAAGAATATCCAGCAGCTGTCCGTACAGTTAGAATAGCAACTATTAACGTACCTTGACAGTTCCAAAGTAATTTAATCAAATCCCATAGGGGTATTTTACCCATTTTTAAGGATGACTCGATTGTTTACAAGGGAACTGATTCAAGGCTTTGCAGTATTGGGCATTTCTATGTGCTCATGAATAATTCAGGATTGATTGTTCGAAATTCGGATTGATTATACTAGCGCAGTTTGGGCATGGGACTGGATATTGATGAAGAAAAGCTGAGGAGGAAAGCGTATGAAAAAGTTAAAACAGATCATTGCCATGTATCTGGCAGTCATTATGTGCTGTCTGCCGGTGAGCAATGCGGTATTTGCAGCAGATATATCAGATGGTAACCAGGAACAGGTATCTGTTGATAATGGAAATCTCCAGGTGGAAGGAACAGATTCTGTTGGTGATGTATTAGCGTCTGCTATTTCGTCGGAACAAAATGCTGCTGAAGCCAGAAGCCAGTCTGCAAATGATATATCAGGACTGGAAATAACAGGAAACACCGCATCAGTAGAACTGCAGGTAGAAACAGAAGCTGATCTTGTAGTGGCAATATATAATGAACAACAGATTCAGATGCTGGCATCAGGAAAAACAACTGTTTCATCAGATAAGAATAAAGTAGAAGTAAATATTTCGGGAGAAATACCAGAGTATTTTATTGCGTCTGCATATCTTCTGGATATCAAAACACATGAGGCATTATGTGATGCCTATACTACAGAGTTATACACAAAAGAAATAAAGAATCTGCAGGATTCAACGATCAAAGACTTTGATGAAGAAAAAACAGTTCAGCTGGATGGAGATAATGAAAAAACTAATTTTGCTGTTTATAATACAGGAACAGTTGTTGTAGATGAAGTAATTAGTAATGTTCAGCTGGTGGATGATGGAAGTGGAAAATATACTATTACAAATGCTGACAGCGCTATTTGCAACCTTAAAAAAGGAGATTCTCTATCTTATAAATATAAAGATGGAACACTTCTTCTTGTTAAGGTTGCGGAAATTTCCGTCAATGGTACAACTGTTGAAATAACGGAGGATTCGAATGCGGAACTGAAGGATTATTTTGATTATGTAAAAATTGAAGCAGACAGTTCAACAGGAGAATGTACGGTAGATAACAGTGACCTGAAAGAAGGAATTACACCTGTAAACAGTACAAAAAATGTAAGCGAGTTTTCTTCAAAATCACCAAGCCCTCAAGCGAATCTTTCTGTAACTGAAACAATTACTTATGACGTGGAAGTGAAATTTGAAAATGAAGAACTTCCGGAAGATAAAAGAGATAATATTACGGTAAAAGGAAGTCTTGAATTTGGGTATGGGGCATATCTGGAATATTATATTACGCCATTACATAGCTATTATTCGTTAGAACTTGCTTATTCTCAACAAGTAAGTGTAGACATAACAGGAAAACTTGCCAGAAGAGAAATAGAAATAGGTCATGTGAAAGCAATGCCAATTGAAGGTGTAATAATAGGTTTTACACCTTCAGTTATAATAGAGGCAGCTGCAGAAATCTACTGGAGTGGAAAAGTAGAGGGTCGAATTGGAGGCAACTATGACAGTAAACAGGGATTTAGTAATACTTCCACATTACCTGCCTGCAAGAGTGAATTTAAAATAGAAGGAACCTTATATATTGGCTTAAAAATGGCTCCATATGTGTCGATCATCAGTGAAAAATTAGACAAAATTTATATGGATTTAGAAGGTGGGGTAGAATTTTACGCAAAAGCACAGAGTGATAATGTCAGCAGAGATGTAATACATGAGTGTAAAGTATGCTTTGGCGGCACCATAACTGGAAAAATGCAGATCCTTATAGGCATTGATATAGGGGATGGCAAGATAAATGAATCAAAAGAATATTCCAATAGCAAAAAATTAACAGATTTTTACTGGTCGGTAGATCGTAAAGAATTTGGCTGGACAACTTGCCCACATCTCCGTTATCCGGTTAATGTAACAGTGAAAGATAATAATGGAAATTCAATAAAAGGAAAGAGCACCTTAACTGTTACAGATAAAAATAGTGGCAATCCTGTTGAAATTCTTACAAAAGAGCAAAGCATGAATTCCATTGAGGCAACAGATTCTCAGAAGACAAAATTTTATCTGCCAAATGGCGATTATACAGTAAATGCTGATACAGATACCATGGCAGGAAAACAGGATTTTGCTATCAAAGAAGAAGGAACAGATGTTACTGTAAAACTCAACATGAACAAAGACCAGAATATTGTCTGGTATATTGAAAATAATGATACGTTACATATAGGTGGCACTGGAAGTATGCCGGATTATGAAGTTGTATCAGGAAAGTATAGTTTATGGACAAGTGCTCCATGGAGTACAGAAAAAATACGAAACAATACAAAAAAGGTTATTGTTGATAAAGGGATAACTTCTATAGGTGCATATGCTTTTGCGTCGCTAAATTATCTGGAAGAAGTCGAGATTCCGCAAGATATAATAGCAATAGGAGAGTATGCATTTTATGATTGTAGTAGTTTGGAATCCATGGATATCCCGGAAACAGTAACGGATATAGGACAAACAGTATTTGGAAGATGTACAAAGTTATTGAATGTAAAACTTCCGTCGAATATTACTGTGATACCAGGGGGAATGTTTGTACATTGCCAGAATTTAAAAAATGTAGAAATTCCAGATGGAGTAACGGAAATAGGTAACAGTGCATTTGGAGGGTGTGAAAGTTTAACAAGCATAAAGATTCCAGAAAAAGTTACTACGATAGGAAATCAAGCATTTGAAAGTTGTAAGAATCTGGATACGTTAGGAATTCCTGCGTCTGTAAAATATGTAGGAGACTGCGCTTTTTGTTTAAATGAAAACCAGACAATAATTTTCAGAGGAAATAAGCCTGAGTTTGGCTCATGGATCTTTTCAGGGGCAACAGACATAACGGTATCTTATCCTGCAGATGATTCAACATGGGATGGTATTGAATCAGAGGATCTTGGAAGTACTGATATTATATGGCTTCCGTATAATTCAAATGCCGTAGATTCCTTCTCATCTGAAATCGATGAAAATGATGTAGACATTGTAACAGAAGAATTTGAAATTGAATCGGAAGATCCAGATTTCGAAAGTGATTTTTCTGATTCAGAAGATTTTGCCGAAGAGGTTATTGAAATTCCAGAAGACACTACAGAGCCGGATGAATCCATTCCAGATGAAAATGAAGAATCAGATTTCAGTAATTCAGAAGAAGTGGTGACTATATTAGAAACACCAGTTTCCTATGCACAGGATACAGCAGATGCAGGCTCTTCCAAAATGTTTTCCGGACTAATCCCGATGGAGAGGTATGTTTTTATAGCGGTAAAGAATGAGCAGGGGGATATTCTGGAAAGTTCCAACCTCTTATATATTAAGCAGGGAACCGCAGACAAGATGGGAACCATTTCTTTCAGATATATGCTGAAAGAGAATTTTTCAAATCCAGTGCTTAAAGTCTATGGAAAGAAAGCAAAAGACATAAAAAATCTGAAAGTAGAATTATCCGGAACCTCATACGTGTATAATGGTTCTGCAAAGAAGCCATCCGTAAAGATTACAGATGGAAGTTATACTTTAAAGAATGGAACAGATTATACGGTTTCATATTCTAAAAATATCAATGCAGGAACCGCAGTTGTACAAATAACCGGAAATGGAGCATATACAGGAAGTAAAAATGTAAACTTCAGCATCAAACAGGCAAATGCAAAACTGGAATTTAAGAGTACAAAGTTGACTAAAAAATTTGGTTCCAGTTCCTTTACGAATGGTTTTAAGACGAAAAAAACAGATGGAAAGATTTCTTATTCTTCAAATAATACAAAAGTAGCCAGTGTTGATAAGAACAAAGGTCAGATCAAAATTGTAGGAGTAGGAAAGGCGACCATAACAGCTACAGCTAAGGCTGGAACAAATTACAAAGCAGGAAAAACATCATTTGTATTAACGGTCAGCAAGGCTAATAATACGATTAAGGCCAATAATATAACAAAAAATATGTCCCAAAAGGCTCAGACAGTGGATATTAAAGCATCTGTGAAGGACAAGGCAAAATTAACGTACAGTTCCAATAATAAGTCTGTAAAAGTAAGCTCAAAAGGTAAAATCACGATTGCAGCCAGATTCACGGGAAAAGCAGTAATTATCATAAAAGCGGCCAAAACAGCCAAATATAACAGTACATCCAAAAAAATCACAGTTACTGTTAACAAGCCTGTGCAATCCAAAATCAATATGGACACTTTTAAGAAAAAAAGTATAAGGCAATGGCTGGAGCATTTGTGTTATGTAAGAGGGTTTAAAGACACCACAGAATTAAAGAAAAAACTGCCTACAATTGTAAGAAAAGATTTTTTATATGTTAACCGTACTAAATATAAAAAATATGCGGATGATGTGGATTTACTGGTTCCAAAGAAAGTAGTTCATGATTACATAAAAGATACTTATGGAATCACTGTGAGCAAGGTAAGCCTTCCGGTTAAAAATGGCAAATACCTGTTAAAAGAGTTGTGGTGGCAGGATGCGACACAGGTATATTTTGATAAAGCTGTGAAAACAAAAGATGGTGCAAAAATCATTCTTAAAAGAAAATTGTTTGGAAAGTCCGTCGGACAAAATGAAATTACAGTGAAGCCGGCAAAGAATTCCAGAGGATTTGTAATTACATCCATAAAATTTTATGAGAAATAGTATGGTAAAGAAAACAAATTTGCAAATACACCATGATAAACTAAGAACATCTTAAAGATAAGGAGGACAAGAGATGGAAAACACAAAACAGACAGTGCTGAAAAAGAAAGCAAAACAGTTGTGCTGTATTTTACTGGCGGCTATTTTGTGTATGGGAATGACGGTACCGGTTATGGCCGCGTCATCGAAGTATAATGCAGCAGTGTCAAGCTACAAGAAGTACATGAGAGGCAAACGCGGCAGTTATAAGATTGTAGATGTCGACGGAAACGGAATCCCGGAACTGCTTATGCATAACAGTTCTGCTGGAATCAATGAAGTCCGTACCTACAATCCAAAAACAAGAAAAAACGTACGAGTAGGTTCTATCGGATATGGAAAGGGATACAACCTGCCGATCAAGTATTCCAGAAGCTGCCATACTGTAATGGTCTGCAATGCGAATACAGGTGGAAGTGAGTATTACATCTACAAGATCAAAGGCACCAAAGCTACGAGAGTAGTAAGGGCTGAACGTTTTAATGGTAAATTCAAGAGTGGATATGCGATCAATGGAAGGAAAGTAAGCTATTCTACTTATAACAAGACCATTAACAGATATATGAAGAATGCGAAAACAGTTCGTTCAAGCGGATATTGATGCGGCGCGATTATGAAAAAGGAAAAAGAAGAAGTATTTTAAAAGAAAAATATTAAAAAACGGCCCATAGGTATAGAATCTTAAAAAAATTACTATGCTTATGGGCTGTTTAGAGATAAAAGAGAAATATGCAGCAAAACAAAAACAAATATGTAATTATGATATGCTAGAATTAAGATCAGTAATCAAAAGGAGGAAAAGAAAATGAAAAGAAGAATTTTATCAAAAGCAGCAGCATTTTTTCTGATTTTTGTACTGGGATTTGCTGCAGTAGCAGGAAGTAACGTTTCAACAGTAAAAGCTGCAACCAGAAGTTCGTCTATAAACATGAATATTTTCAAAAAGAAGAGTGTACAGACTTATCTTCAGGACATGTCCTATGCAGGGGGAATTAATTTTTCCGGGCAGGCGCAGTTGAAGAAGAACCTTCCAAGAATTGTCCGCCGGGATTTTCTGTATGTGAACTATAAGAAGTACAAACGCTATCGGACAGGAGTAGATATGCTGGTTCCGAAAAGTGTTGTCCTTAAACATATACAGGACACCTACGGAATCAAAGTAAAAAGTGTAAATCTTCCGGTAAAAAAGGGCAAATATCTGCTTAAAGAACTGTGGTGGCAGGATGAAACTGTGATGAAATATTACAAGGCAGTCCGCACAAAAACAGGAGCTACAATTACAATAAGAGGTAATTGTTTTGGCAAATATGCAGGAAAAGAAGTGATCACAGTAAAGCCTGCACGAAACTCGATGGGATTTGTGATCACATCCATGAGATATTACAGGGCGGGTAAATAAATTTATTTAAGTAGAAGGTAGATAAGGAGAATAAGAGCTGAAAAAGAAAGTAAAACAAGAAAAAATGTACGAGTAGGTTCTATTGCATATGGAAAGATTTTAAAAGAAAAATATTAAAAAGCAGCCCATAGGTAAAGAAATTTTTTTAGAGTTTCTGCTTCTATGGGCTATTTAAATTCTAAAGAGAAGTAGGAGTCAGAGACAGTGAAGCTGAAAGAGATTCACTAAAAATAAAAGATTTGTCTATAAAAATAAAAAAATTTGTCCACTAATTAAGCCCCATCTTGTAATGTGAATATGGATTTTTTAAAATAAATAAAAAAGTACAAAAAACGTTAAAAATTTTATAAAAAGAGGTATTTAATTATGAATATATTTATAATATTGTCGATTATAGGAGTTAGTATCATAGTAATATTTTATTTAATAAAGAGAGCATATGATAATAAAAAAAAGTTAATTACCAAACGTGTAAAGATAAAAAGAAAAGTAGTAAAAAGTAAAAATGTTGAGTGGTATATTGCGGAATGCCAAAATGGCGAACGATTGAAACTTAAAAATTCTCAGGCGTCAACATTGTCAATTTCAATAGACGACATAGGTATTGTTACATATAGAGGAAAGGTGATTCAATCATTTATGAGGCAGTCAGTATTTGGTAAATAAATCCTTCTCTTTGCTCCTTCTCTTTGCTTTTTTATAGCGGAATAAAAACAAATATGCAATTACAGTATGGTAAAGTAAAATCAGTAATCAGGAAGGAGAAAAAACAAGATGATAATAAGTATTAGCAGATATGATATAGAAGATATGGTGGCATTTGTGATTGCTGTGTGGATTGTAATTGCACTTATTCTGGCGATAGCTGTAGTTGTTTGTTACTGTATAAGAAGATCCGATGACACAAAACCGCTGATTTCGAAAAAAGTGAGGGTATTGGAGAAACCAACGCAGAATGGAAATATAGAGTGGTATATTATGGAATGTGTAGATGGGCAGCGATTAAAACTCAGAAGTTTTCAGGCGTCGACGTTACTTATATCTGTAGGTGATGTTGGGATTGTGACTTTCAGAGGGGAAACGATTCAGAGATTTGACAGAACAATGGGGAGATATTTAGGAAGGAACTATAACTACAGGTAGAAAAAGTTTATTAAACAGAGGGAGAATTTATGATGAAGAAAAATATTTTTACAGTTATTTTATGCATGGGTGTTGGTATTTCAGCAGTTACAATGACAGGCTGTGGAAAAAATCTGACACAGATCGCACAGCAACAAGAAGATGATTGCGTAGTAGTTAAACTTCCAGAAGGTTATGGAGCCAGGGATCTTTTTGATATCGTATCCAGTACGGAAACTTTTATAACTTATGCAAGTGAAGGCATTGGGAGCGGAAAAAGTATTTATACAGGAGAGTTGGCGGATGGGAACACAGTTGCATGGAGACCTGGGGATGAACAGACAGTTCTTTATGCTGAAGGCAAGCCAAACACTGTAGAAATCGTACATTATGGAAATGAATTAAGAGAGAAAACACCTATATCCTATGAAGAGTTCAAAGAGAAATATGATGAGTAAATATAGTTTTTAATTTATAAAAAATAGAATATTGTAGCATTTTCAGTCATTCTCTGAATTAAGCAAAAATCTTCCCACACCATCTTGACATATCAAAAAACGAGTGTTATATTACAAATAGAACAAAAGACAAGGGCAGGGGATGCGGGAGTTTATTGACCGCATCTTCTTTTCTATACGAATATAACCGGAGGTGGCATTATGGCTAAGAGAGATTATTATGATGTCCTTGGGGTCGGAAGAAATGCCGATGCGAAGGAGATCAAGAGAGCATACAGGAAACTTGCGAAGAAATATCATCCGGACATGAATCCGGGAGATAAGAATGCAGAACAGAAGTTTAAGGAGATCACAGAAGCATATAATATCTTAAGTGATGACGAGAAGAAGAAACTGTACGACCAGTATGGCTTCGCAGCTTTTGAAGAAGGCGCAGGTGCCGGAGGTGCTTATGGCGGGGACCAGGGCTTCCATGGCCAGGGTAGCTTCGGCAGCGGATTTGGCGGCTTCGGTCAGGGAGGCAGCGGCTATCATGAATACCATTTCGAAAATGGTAACATGGGCGATATGGGAGATATTTTTGGAGATATCTTTGGAAATATGTTCCATGGTCAGAGCGGCAGTCAGAGCAGCGGTTTCGGAGGTCAGAGTTTTCACAGCCAGAGTGGATTTGGCGGCTTCGGCGGAAGAAGTGCACAGGCAAAGGGCAGTGACCTTCACTCAGAAGTAAGCGTCAGCTTCGAAGAAGCAGCCTTTGGATGCGACAGAGTGATGAGGCTGTCTGATCCGTCAGGAAACGGTGCAACGCAGACACTTAAAGTACATGTCCCGGCGGGCATCGAAGATGGCAAGAGCATCCGTCTGAAGGGTAAAGGAAATCCGGGATTCAATGGCGGTCCCGCAGGAGATCTTTTCCTCAAAGTCAATGTGGCATCGAAACCTGGTTTTGAACGTAAAGGAATGGATATCTACACAACAACAAACATTCCATTTACAACAGCCGTATTTGGCGGCGAAGCAAAAGTCACCACCCTGTACGGCGATGTGATCTGCAAGATCCCGGAGGGCACACAGTCCGGTCGTAAGATCCGTCTGAAAGGCAAAGGAATTGTTTCCATGAAAAATTCCGCTGTCCACGGCGATCAGTACGTAACCGTACAGATCCAGGTACCGCAGAACTTAAGCCCGGAGGCAAAAGAAAAACTGAGAGAATTCCAGCAGGTCTTGCGTAAGGATACACAGAGGAGAAGAGGAAGTGCAGCATAAAGCACTTCCTCTTTTCATGTCTGGGGCGAAAAACGAAAGAATTCCTTATTTTTATCTTAGCTTTATGAAAAGAGATTATGAAATTTCTGTAAAATCGGATATTTTGGGCATTTTGTGGATTGATTAAATCTCATAAATAGGTATATTATACCTACAGATAAATGAAGCAAGAATTTAGTGACTGAAAATTGCCCCTGGCATGCAGCCAGCATATTCGGAAAGGTGATATTTTGAATTATCTGAAGAAATCAAAACATTTGTGGATGATTCCACTGTATGGGATTTTTTATATGGTATCCTTTATGCTCGTAGAGCGAAGCGATGTGAAGATACATATCATCCATTCGCTGGCAGATGACAAGATTCCATTCTGCCCGTATTTTATTATTCCATATGTGGCGTGGTACTTTTTCCTGATCGGTACAGTAGTTTATTTCGCGCTGTTCTGCCCGAGCAAGAAGGAATATTATCAGTATATTGGCACTCTGGCAGTGGGAATGACCTTGTTCATCCTGGTTTCCTACGTTTATCCGAACGGACAGAATCTTCGACCGGATCTGACCGGAGAGAGCGGCATTTTTATTTCGGCTGTCAGATTTTTGTATAAGATCGATACGCCTACGAATATTTTCCCAAGTATTCACGTATTTAACTCTGTGGCAGCCTGCGTAGCGCTCTTCCAGAATGAAAGATGCAGGAAAAATAAAGTGTTTACAGTAACCCAGACAGTTCTGACGGTGTCTATCATTATGGCAACCATGTTCCTGAAGCAGCACTGCGTTTCAGATGTAATGACAGCACTGATCCTGAATATCCTGTGTTACCAGCTTTTCTACCGCGTGATCCCGGCGAGACAGGAGAAACTTGCAGAAGTTTTTACCCGTAAGGAGATTCTTACTGTACCGAATCTCCTGAGTTTTATCAGACTTGGACTTGCAATTCTTTTCCTTGGTATCTGTGAGAGACATGGTATGAGAGGAAACAGACAGGTTCTGACTATGATCATCCTGGCAGCGGCAGCGACCGACTTCCTGGACGGAAGAATTGCGAGATCTTTTAATCAGATCAGCAGGATCGGAAGGCTTCTTGATCCGCTGGCAGACAAGGCAATGCAGGCAGTGATGCTGGCGTGTCTGATATCACGTTATCCGCTGGTGAAACTTGTAATGATCCTGTTTGTGATAAAAGAAACATATATGCTGGTTGTAGGATGGAAAGTCATTATGGAGACAGACGCGACAGGGGAGGCACAATGGCATGGCAAGCTGAACACAGCAGTTACTTATGTAGTTGTGATGATCCTGACTGCAGGAGTCAGACTTCCGTATTCGACAGCAAATGTTTTGATCGGTGCATGTGCTGTATGTATGATGATGTCCTTCGTGATGTATGGAGCCGAATTCCGCGAGGCACTGGAGCGTAAGAACGGTCTGATGGGTCCGAAATACCGCAGAAATCTGGGCGGCGGAGACTGGATCTGATGTATCAAATAAAGAATAAAATAAGCAACGGGCAAATACCTGAAACAGAAAGGTATCTGCCCGTTTTTTGCTATTATATCAGGAGCGTTTTGCAATCTCCCGGAGCAATGTCTGCCGTTTCTCCTGAAACATCAACTGTTCACTGTAATGAAAATAGGGCTCGCATCCAAAAGTACTGATAAACTGCACCGCCTTTGGATTATGGCTCAGATCTGAAGTCAGGAAAAGAAGTTCTGGTCCATCCTCAAAGGCTTCGCTTGCAAAACGATAGCCATTTTCCAGTGCAAGAGAAGTTTGCGTGGCAAGATCTTTGCGGATGTCAACTTCATCACTCAGGGCGTCACGGAGAATGCCAAGGATTTTCTCCGGATCATTCGCCCGTTTCTTACGTGCTTCAATAAGACAGCTTTCGAGGATTTCTGTGATCTGCTCGTTCTGGTCGCAATCAGCAGAGGAAATAAGGTGATTCGCAAGCTTGACTTTAAGAGCCTGTTTTCGCTGTGTAATGATCTCATCGAGTGTTTCGCCGCGCAGCAGAGAGGCGCGGAGCTGTTTCAGTGCGTCGTGGAGTTCTATTGTGAACTGATCTTCTTTCTGGAATCGCTGGAAAAAACTGTTCCATCCATCGAGAAGAAGCCCCGAGACAGAGATTTTTTCATCGGTGGAAGCCTGCTGTACGAGATTACAGCGGTCCTGAAATTCTTCCTCAGAGATACGGCCGGAGAGCAGTTCTGGAATCCGGTAGTCCTGGCGGTATTTTGTATAGAGATCATAATATCCTGCAAAATCCCTGGCGGTTTCTGGTTCCTGAAGATACTGCAGGACCAGGTCTGCGTCCGGCGTGAGATCAAGATCCTCGTATCCATACAGAATGGAAGAAAGATCCTCCCATCCTCGTGCTGTGACGAAACGGACACCGGAAGCAGTGTTTTCTACGTGATAGAAACGATCATTATGTAAACTTAAATAAGAAAGGATCGCCGGATGGATGCCCTTTGCCCAGGCATATTCCTTCCACACGGCGAGATCCGGTTCCACATCGATCCGCTTCACACGGTCCAGCGTGACGATATCAAATTCGCGAGCAGATTTGTTATATTCGACAGGGTTTCCGGCGGCAACGATGACCCAGCCTTCCGGGACAGGGTGTGTGCCGAAAGTTTTGTTCTGGAGAAACTGAAGCATGGTCGGGACCAGCGTTTCCGATACACAGTTGATCTCATCAATGAAGAGAATCCCCTCCTGGCAGCTGCTTTTTTCAATCGTTTCATAGACAGAGGCGATAATCTCGCTCATTGTGTATTCCGTGATAGAATATTCTTTGCCCTGATAATTCTTTTTCACGATAACGGGAAGTCCTACGGCACTCTGGCGGGTGTGATGCGTGATAGTATAGGCGGTAAGACCGATTCCACATTCGCAGGCAATCTGTTCCATGATGGCAGTCTTGCCGATCCCGGGTGGTCCGATCAGGAGAACCGGCCGCTGGCGGACAGAGGGCATGAGATATTGTCCGTGTGCATCTTTGCGTGTATAGATCTGTATCGTGTGGAGGATTTCTTCTTTGGCTTCTTTGATATTCATGGCGTGATCCTTTCTGGATATGCGTAGATTCAGGATTTTTCAGCATCAAGATATAACTTTACAGCCCATGCAGGAACTTTCTGGTGCATGGCTTTTTCTTTATAAAAAACAAAAGCAGTTTCATAGTCGGTGGCTTTTTCCGGATAGATCCCATCGCCGTCTGTGAAATAGAGAAGTCCCTTGAGATTCTTGAGTTTTCGTTCTTCGCGAAGTTTTTCTACGTATTCAAAAACAGGTCGGAAATCGGTCCCGCTGCGTCCGTGGATGTGTAGGGTCTGCAGATAATCCTGCCAGTCTTTTTCGCAGGTGATATGTGTCACATCCTGTATAAAGCAGTCACATTGAATAATATAGAGGTTCATTTTGCGGAAAAAATTCTCCTGGTCGCTGAGGATTCCGTAAGTTTCTTCCATAAATCGACGGACGGTGTCTGCTGAGCAGGAGCCAGAGGTGTCGATCGCGATGACAAGCTCCTCAAGCCTGGTCACTTCCTGGTACTCGAGATATTCGATCAGGGGGATATTTCCGTAATGATCAAGCCCGTATATATAGGGAATATAGTCGAAACTCTGGGTATCGGTATGGATTTCTTCTCTGTGAACGGCAAAACGTCTGAGAAAATGGTGAAAATCATATTTGCCTTTTTCCTCGACAGAGAGTTCTTCCACCTGATTTCCGGGAGCACTGCCGCGTCCACTGTTGCCGTACAGCCCCATACCGGCGGCAGCGGACATGCCACCGAGAGTCTGCTGGATTGTCTCGAGGAATTTCTGGCGGTCGGTGTATTTCCAGAAGGTGTGGTCGTCGGGTGAATTTATAGCTTCATCTTTGGCGGAAAGTTCAGGTGAATCAGGGGATAAGGCAGAGTTCTGGAATTCCTGGTAGATTTTCATCGGGTCACGTTCCTTTTTTTCATTCTGAAGGATCCTCTGGACAGCCGCATCACAGGCGAGATCCCAGAGTCTGCAATCCGGTGGCACATCCATGATGAGATGCAGGAACAGACAGTGATACAGCATGTGCAGAAAAAGTTCTTCCAGTTTCGTAGATGATTCCTGGAAGCTTTTCAGCAGGAAATCAGGATTAAAATAGATGATTTTGCCGTCAGTTCCGGCACTTTTGGTATCCTCAGATTCCTCAAAAGAAAAATTCCACAGAAGTTTCCGGAAAAAAGGATATTTTACAGAAAGCTGTTCCCGTGTGAAGTCCCAGATCTTCTGATAAAGGGAAAAATCGTCAGAAGGTTTCATAAACAAAATCCTTTCATACTATAAGATGAAATTCAGATTTTCAGAGAGAAAAGTCTCTGTCGTGAAATCCGAAGGAATCTTTTTTTAACCGGAGAAGAAAAGCAAGGATCTCGGTCTGTCCGCAAATGGAAGCTTCCTGGATAAACTGTTCCAGTGCGGGAGCAGTCAGCGGGGCAAAAGCACATAAACTGCGGATACGTGCCAGATCACCGTCATGGATCAGTTCAGTCATGGCAGGACGGAAACGGGTCCGCAGATAGCTCTGATAGCGGGATTTCCAGTCAGGATCCTCTGTTTCGACAAAACGTTTCAGGGCAATCGTAAGTTTCTGCTTCTCCTGCCCGGAAGAGAGAAAAATCTGCTCATAATCAGTCATAAAATTACTCCTAACATAAGATAAATATAAGTTAAGTGTAACATGTTTGCGGTGGTTGTCAATAACTGAGAAATAGGGTATAATCACCATAGAAATTGTAAAAAATCCGATAAAAATTTTATCTATGGAGGTTCAAATGGAGAACGTATTTATTATGGATCATCCGCTGATCCAGCATAAAATTTCTATGCTTCGTAACAAAAACACAGGAACAAATGAATTCCGTAAACTGATCGAGGAGATCGCAGTACTGATGGGATATGAGGCACTGAGAGATCTTCCGCTGGAAGATGTTGAGGTAGAGACACCGATCGAAACCTGCATGTCACCTATGATCGCAGGCAAGAAGCTGGCTGTTGTTCCGGTACTTCGTGCCGGACTTGGAATGGTTAATGGTATCACTACACTTGTTCCGTCTGCAAAGATCGGACACATCGGACTCTACAGAGATCCTGAGACACATGAGCCGCACGAATATTACTGCAAACTGCCGGATCCGATCGAACAGCGTCTGATCGTTGTCACAGACCCGATGCTTGCAACTGGCGGTTCTGCTGTAGACGCAGTCAGAATGATCAAGGAACATGGCGGCAAAAATATCAAATGCATGTTTGTTATCGCAGCACCGGAAGGACTGGAACGTCTCCACAGAGAGCATCCGGATGTACAGATCTATGTAGGACATCTGGACCGTGAACTGAACGACCATGCATACATCTGCCCGGGACTTGGCGATGCTGGAGACCGTATTTTCGGTACCATCTAAGGAGCGCAGAATGACCAAAGAAGAACTGGCTCTGGAAGTGATCGACAGACTTAAGAAGGAATACCCGGATGCGGGATGCACACTGGATTATGACCAGGCGTGGAAGCTTCTTGTGAGTGTGAGACTGGCAGCCCAGTGTACGGATGCGAGAGTCAATGTAGTCGTAGAGGATCTTTATGCGAAATATCCTGATGTAGCTTCTCTGGCAGCAGCAGAACCGGAGGAAATCGAGGCGATCGTCCGTCCCTGCGGTCTTGGCAAGAGCAAGGCGAGGGATATCAGTGCGTGTATGCGGATCCTTCATGAGCAGTACAACGACAACATCCCGACCACATTCGAAGAACTTCTCAAACTCCCGGGTGTAGGACGCAAGAGCGCAAACCTGATCATGGGAGATGTCTTTGGCAAACCGGCGATCGTGACAGACACACACTGTATCCGTCTGACGAACCGTATCGGTCTGGTTGACGGCATCAAGGATCCTAAGAAGGTGGAGATGGCTCTGTGGAAGATCATTCCGCCGGAAGAAGGCAGTGATTTCTGCCATCGTCTTGTTTACCATGGAAGAGAAGTCTGTACTGCACGGACAAAGCCATATTGTGATAAATGCTGTCTGGAGGATATCTGCCAGAAGAATATATAACGACCAGGCTCCTCGCTATATGAGGAGCCTGTTTTGAAACATAATACAGGTGATTAAAGGAGGAATCTGGTGTGAAATACGCAATCATCGGGGCAGGAGGAACCGGAGGGACTCTTGGATTTTATCTTACAAAAGCAGGAAAGGACGTAACTCTGATCGCGAGAGGCAGCCATCTTGAGGCGATGCAGAAACAGGGACTTACCATGAGACAGCTCTGGGATGGGAAAGAAGAGAGCATTCCTGTTAAAGCATGCCGGATGGAAGAATACACAGAGCAGCCGGACGTGATCCTGGTGTGTGTCAAGGGCTATTCTCTGACGGATCTGATCCCGGATATCCGCAGGATTGCAGGCCCGGAGACAGCAGTCCTTCCAATCCTGAATATTTATGGAACCGGCGGCAGATTACAGAAAGAATTTCCGGATCTCACCGTACCGGATGGATGCATCTATGTATCAGCGGCGATCGAGGAGCCGGGAGTGATCCTTCGCCATGGCAAGATCCTTCGAGTTGTTTTTGGCGCGCGGACTCCTTCTGAAGAGACAGAAAGCATGAGAGCGATCGCACGGGATATGGCATCCGAAGATCTGGAAGTGATCCTCTCACCGGATATCCGCAGAGATGCGATGGTGAAGTTTTCCTACGTATCACCGATCGGAACGGCAGGTTTATATTACAATGCCACGGCAGTTGATTTTCAGCAGGAAGGCGAGAAACGTGAGATGATCTGCGAACTGATGCGCGAGATCGTTAATTTGTCCCATGCAATGGGAATTGAATTTGAAGAAGACCTTGTGGAACGAAACCTCAGGATCCTTTCAAATCTCGCACCGGAATCCACAACATCCATGCAGAGAGATGTCATGGCAGGAAAGCAGTCTGAGATTGACGGACTTGTATATGAAGTCGTGCGTATGGGCAGAGAATACGGCGTGCCGATGCCGGAATATGAAAAAGCAGCTGCACAGTTTCAGAAACAGGGATTATAGTTATAAGAAAAGAGAAAAAATATGAGAAAGATGAAACATATGGAGGATTCCCGTACCGAAAATACTTATCTCATCATGAATAAGCATATCAACGGTTACGGCAGGCTCTTTGGCGGAGTTTTGATGCAGTGGATCGATGAGATGGCGGGGATCGTAGCGTACAGACATGCAGGTACGATCGTGACGACTGCCTGTGTGGATAATCTGAATTTTAAGGCAGGAGCCTATCTGGGAGATACCGTGGTCCTGATCGGGAAGCTGACTTACGTCGGAAGAACTTCCATGGAAGTACGGATTGATACTTATGTAGAAAGTCCTGACGGAACACGCAGGGTCATCAACCGTGCCTATGAAGTCATGGTCGCACTGGATGAAAACGACAACAAAGTCGAAGTTCCCGGTCTGATCGTTGAAACGGAATCCGAGAAAGCTGAGTGGCTCGGGGCACAGAAGCGTAATGAACTCCGAAAGGAAAGACGCATAGAGGGCTACTGATAATATCATTAGATCTGAAAGAAAGGAAGTGACATCATATGGCAAAAAAAATTGGCATCATTTCAGACACTCATGGTTTATTAAGACCGGAAGTCCTGGAAATCCTCAAAACATGTGACTGCATTCTGCATGCAGGTGATGTGGACAGACCGGAACTTCTTGACAGGATCCGTTGCCTTGGTTCCATCTATGTCGTAAGAGGAAATAATGACAGAGACTGGGCTGAGGGGATTGCAAAGACACTTCGTTTCACTATAGAAGGTATCAAATTTTTTATGACACACAACAAAAAAGATGTGGAATGGGAGCTTGGCAGCGCCCAGGTCGTGATCTTTGGTCATACGCATAGTTATTCTGAAAAAATGGTCGACGGCAGGTTATGGCTGAATCCGGGAAGCTGTGGAAGAAGCCGCTTCGGGCAGGAGGCCACGATGGCTGTCATGACCGTGGAGCAGGGGACGTATCATGTGGATAAAATTGTGTTCGCAAATAAATAGTGAACATATATTCGAAAATTTAAGTTCGTCCCGTTTTATTGGACATTTAATATGAGATACTCTTTATATCGAAAAGATGTTCGGAAAATATGTTCAGAACAAATATTCGGAATTCTCAAACCATAATACGATATAAAGGGGATCTTACTATGATGAACACAGCAGAAACAGCAAAGAGACACTACGAGACAGAGAACAGAGAGAGCCATACAGAGAAGAAGAAATTTTCCAATGTCATGGCAATGATACTCGGAATACTGGTAACAGTGGAGATCATGATCCTGGGTGCCATGGTCATGAAGATCGATGTGCATTCTGCTGACAGGATTGCGATGGCACTGGCATTTGTGGTAGTATATTCCGGTGTGGTAGCAGCACTGACTGACAAGTAATAAGAAGGATAACAGACAATACATGCCGAAATCATTTAACCAGAAACTCAAAATATTATACCTGATGGATGTGCTGCTGGAACGGACAGATGAGGAGCATCCCATATCTGCGAAGGATATGGCACAGTATCTCAGAGGATACGGGATCAGTGTCGAGCGCAAGACAGTTTACGATGACATTGAGGCACTGAGGATCTATGGACTTGATATCCGCAACCGCCGTGGGAAGGTTGGCGGTTTCTATATAGCGAACCGTAAGTTCCAGCTTCCGGAAGTGAAGTTCCTGATGGATGCAGTACAGTCTTCCAGATTTGTCACACAGAAGAAATCCAGAGAACTGCTCCGCAAACTGGAGAGCCTTGTTATCCCGGAAGCTGCGAAGAAACTCCGTGAGCAGCTTTTTATCGAACCAGGCAATAAGACAGTCAACGAGGAGATATACAGCAACATCCAGACGATCTATGACGGCATGTCCAGGAACAGACAGATCCGTTTTCATTATTACGAATGGACTCTGTCCAAGGAACTGAAACCCAAGAAGAACGGAGAGTGGTATCAGGCCAGCCCGTGGAAGATGATCTGGAAGAATGAGAATTACTATCTTCTGGGACTGGATGAGCGAAGCGGAGTTGTGAAGCATTATCGCGTGGACAAGATGATGCAGGTAGAGGTAATTGAGAAGCAGAAGAGAAATGGCGGCAATATTTTCAGGGATTTTGATCTCGGGAAGTTCTCTTCCAGTACTTTCGGGATGTTCGGAGGGAAGGAGAGAAGTGTCCGGATGGAGTTTGAGAATCAGTTTGTAGGCGTTGTGCTTGACCGTTTTGGTCAGGATGTCATGCTGATCCCCAAGGATGAGAATCATTTTTCCATGCAGGCACAGATCAAGGTCAGTACACAGTTTTTTGGCTGGCTTGCAGGACTGGGTACAGGAGCCGTGATCGTATCACCGGAGAATATCCGCAGGGAATATGTATCATTTCTCAAGAAGACCCTTAAGAATTATGGAGAGAAATATGACGGTAAAATCTAAACTTTTAGGAATATTAGAACAGCAGAAGGGGGAAACTCTTTCTGGAGAGAAACTTGCCGAGGAACTTCACTGTACCAGAGCTGCGATCTGGAAGGCGGTGAAGTCCCTGAGGGAAGAAGGATATACAATAGAGGCAGGACAGAATAAGGGCTATATGCTGGTGAAGGACAGTCATCGTCTTTCCATGGAAGCAATACAGCCCTTTTTAGTTTCACCGGAAGTTTATCTGAAGGTATATCAGGAGATCGACTCGACCAACCGTGCCGCGAAGGAAGCGGCGGTAACCGGACTTGCCGGTCATGGTGGATGCGTTGTGGCAGGGAAGCAGACAGCAGGAAGAGGACGGAGAGGCAGAAGCTTCTACTCTCCGGAGGAAGCAGGACTCTATCTCAGTGTTATCCTTAAACCTCGCGGGAGCCTCAAGGAGAGCCTTCTGCTCACCGCAGAGGCGGCTGTGGCAGTCTATAAGGCTGTCCTTCGGACTACTGGTATCTCACTTGGAATCAAGTGGGTGAATGATCTCTATTACAATGAGAAGAAGGTCTGCGGCATCCTGACAGAAGCTGTCACAGACTTTGAGAGCGGAGATATTGACTTTGCCGTAGTTGGGATCGGGCTGAATCTGTATGAGGCAGAGGGCGGATATCCGTCTGAGATCAGGAATGTCGCCGGAGCCCTGTATGAGAACCGGGAAGCGGCAGCAGAACTGGATCGTAACCGTCTTGCCGCTGAGATCATCAATGCCCTTCTGGAAGAGACAAGAGAGCTGCGTTTACCTCCTGAATATATCCAGCAGAATCTTGTCCCGGGAAGGGAGATCCAGATCGTGGACGGGCAGGATATCCGTAAGGCGAAGGCACTGGAGATCTGTCCGGACGGAAGGCTCAAAGTACAGGAGTCTGACGGCTCTTTGTCTATTTTAGCCTATGGAGAGGTCTCACTTATAATATGAAGTTATATTTAATATAATTGTGCAAAGTGTATAGGATCGGCTGATCTTTTTGGACAAAATGGGGAGAATGGATATTGACTTTTTTTTGACAAAGCGTAAAATAAAGGAATCAAATGACAGACCGGTATGACCAATATGTTGGTTCGGTCGGAGAAAAGGAGGGAGAAAGACGGGGAATTTATCAGCCACATTGGCAGAAGAGCTTGAGAGCAAGACATTGTTTACGATACCAGTGTTCGGCGGAATACCGATTGCAGAGAGCGTCGCGGTTACCTGGGTCATTATGGCCGTTCTGGTAATACTTTCTCTGATACTGGTTCGAAATCTTAAGGTCGAGAATCCAGGCAAAAAACAGCTTCTTCTGGAATCAGGAGTAAGTTTCCTTCAGGATTTCTTTGTGGGAATTCTGGGAGAAGAGGGAAAACGGTATGTCCCTTATCTGATGTCAACCGTAATTTTCATTGGAATAGCCAATATAGCAGGTGTGTTTGGGTTTACACCACCGACAAAGGACATGAATGTTACCATAGCATTGTCGCTTATGAGCATTATTCTGATCGAATATGCAGGATTTCATAAGAGAGGACTTAAGGGATTCCTTAAGAGCTTTGCAGAGCCTGTGCCGATCATGCTTCCGATCAATATTCTGGAGCTTGCGATCAGGCCAACATCTCTGTGTATGCGATTATTTGGTAATGTTCTGGGAAGCTTTGTTGTAATGAAATTGCTTGAATTTATATGTCCGGCAATTCTTCCCATACCGTTCAGTCTGTATTTTGATTTCTTTGACGGATTCATACAGGCTTATGTATTTGTATTTTTAACATCCTTGTTCATCAAGGAAGCAATCGAGTAAGACAAAAGAAAATTGGATATCTATTCAGGAGGAAAAAAGTATGTCAACATTAGTAGCAATCGGAGCAGCTATCGCAGTTCTCACAGGTATTGGAGCAGGTATTGGTATTGGTATCGCAACTTCCAAGGCAGTTGAAGCTATCGCAAGACAGCCGGAAGCAGAGAGCAAGATCAGTAAGAACCTGCTGTTAGGTTGTGCCCTTGCCGAGGCAACAGCTATTTACGGTTTCGTAATCGGACTTCTGATCATCATCATGCTGGGCTAATGATAAAGAACCGAAAAATACAGAGAGGCAGGTGGACCAGGTGATAAAAATTGACATCAACCTTGTCTTTACGATCATCAACCTGTTAGTTCTTTATTTATTGATGAAGAAGTTTTTATTCGGACCGATCATCAAAGTGATGGACGTAAGAAAGGCTATGATCGATCAGCAGTTTGCAGGAGCAAAGGAGCAGGAGGATCAGGCGAAGGCACTTAAGGAACAGTATGAGGGTGCGTTGAAATCCGCCAGAGAAGAATCCTTCCAGATTATGGAGCAGGCCAGAAAAGAGGCCAAAGCACAGGCAGACAAAACTGTGGAAGATACACAGGCAAAGGTATCTGCAATGCTTGCCAAAGCACAGGAGGACATCAACACAGAGCGCGAGAATGCTATGCGTCAGATGAAAGATGATGTTGCCTCTCTTGCTATGGAAGCTGCCGGTAAAATTATTGGTAAAAACAGTGGAGCAGACCAGGATTTATCCTTGTATGACCAATTTATAGAAAAAGCAGGTGATCCAGATGACAGTGACCGCCGTTAATTATGCAAAAACTCTGTATGACCTTTCTGTTTCCAGAAAGGTCATACAGAATACAAAAGAAATATTTCGGGAGGTTCCTGAACTCGCACAGAGTCTGAAGAACCCATTGGTACCATTTGAGATCAAGGAAAAAGTGATCGATAGAGTGATCCCTGAGGAAATGAAGAGTTTCATCAAGGTCGTCTGCAAGCATCACAGAATTGATCTGATCGAGGAAATTTTTGAAGATTACGAAGAACTGTGCCGACAGCATGAGAAGACCATACACGCAGTCATGCGTTATGTAACAGCACCGAAGGATGCACAGCTTGATGGTATCAGAGCATTTTTATGCCGGGAATTTGGGGCGCAGAAAGCCGAAATAGAAATGATAGAAGATAAAAGCCTGATCGGAGGATTTGTCCTTCTGGCAGGCGGAAGCGAATATGACTGGAGCCTGCGGGGACGTTACCGCAAGCTGGAACAGAAATTGACCCGGAGGTGAACACGTTGAGTGCAATCAATCCAGATGAGATTATTTCCATTCTGAAAGAAGAAATAGAGAATTATGACGAGATCAGCCAGAACCAGGAAGTAGGAACGGTCATTTCCGTAGGAGATGGAATTGCAACTGTTTATGGAATTGATCACGCTATGTATGGCGAGGTTGTAGTATTTGAAAACGGACTCAAGGGAATGGTTCAGGATATCCGTACAAACAGCATGGGATGTATTCTGTTTGGTAAGGATACCGGAATCAAGGAGGGAACCAAAGTAACCAGAACTGGTAAACAGGCAGGTATACCTGTAGGTGATGGTTTCGTTGGACGAATCGTCAATGCTCTTGGAGCCCCGATTGACGGAAAAGGTGATATCAAAGAACAGGATTATCGCCCGGTAGAGAATCCGGCACCTGGAATTATTGACCGTAAATCCGTAAATGTACCGCTGGAAACAGGAATCCTTTCACTTGATTCCATGTTCCCGATCGGACGTGGACAGCGAGAACTTATCATCGGTGACAGACAGACTGGTAAGACTTCCCTCGCGATCGATACGATCCTGAACCAGAAGGGTAAGGACGTAATCTGTATTTATGTGGCGATCGGTCAGAAAGCTTCTACCGTAGCCAAAGTTGTATCAAACCTTGAGAAATATGGAGCTATGGAATATACCACAGTATTTTCCTCAACAGCAAGCGACTGTGCGCCGCTTCAGTACATTGCTCCTTATGCGGGAACAGCACTTGCAGAGTACTTCATGTACAAAGGCAAAGATGTCCTGATCGTATACGATGATCTGAGTAAGCATGCAGTTGCATACCGTGCACTGTCACTGCTTCTGGAGCGTTCTCCGGGACGTGAAGCATATCCTGGTGACGTATTCTACCTTCATTCCAGACTTCTGGAGCGTTCCAGCCGTCTGAGTGATGAGCTGGGCGGAGGTTCTATTACAGCACTTCCGATCATCGAGACACAGGCAGGAGATGTATCCGCATACATTCCTACCAACGTAATTTCCATCACAGACGGACAGATCTTCCTCGAGAGTGACCTGTTCTTCTCAGGTATGAGACCGGCGGTCAACGTAGGTCTTTCCGTATCCCGAGTAGGTGGTGCAGCACAGACCAAGGCAATGAAGAAAGCATCCGGAAGTATCCGTATCGATCTGGCACAGTATCGTGAGATGGAAGTATTCACCCAGTTCAGTTCTGATCTGGATGATGCGACCAAAGCACAGCTTGCTTACGGCGGATGCCTGATGGAACTTCTGAAACAGCCGCTGTGTAATCCACTTTCTCTCCACCAGCAGGTCATCACACTGTGGACAGCGACCCACAAAAAGCTGGTTCATGTGGATAAGAAGCATTTGAAGAAATATCAGATGGATATGCTTGAATATTTTGATAATGTATATCCTGAAATCGGCAAAGAGATTGATGAGAAGAAAGTCTTAAGCGATGAACTTGGAGAGAAGATCCTTCAGGCTGCGGATGAGTTTAAGGATCGCGCAGCCGCAAAATAATAAGCAGATATTGCATAGGAGGAACTTATGGCAAATGCAAGAGAAATAAAAAGCAGGATAAGCAGTGTCCAGGACACAATGAAGATTACCAATGCCATGTATATGATTTCCTCTTCCAAGATGAAAAAAGCCAAGAAGATACTGTCTGATACAGAGCCTTACTTCTATAATATGCAGGGTGCGATCGCCAGAATCCTTCGTCATATTCCGGATATCCAGCATCCGTTCTTCAGCGTGCGTCATCTGATTCCGCGGGAAGAGCGTAAGATAGCGACGATAGTGGTAACCGGTGACAAGGGTATGGCAGGTGCTTATAACCATAACATTACCAGAATGACAGAAGAATTTATAGCATCTACACCTGGCTATCATAAGCTGTATGTTCTTGGTATGGTCGGTCGTCAGTATTTTGGCAAGAAAGATGTGGACATGGATGGAAGCTTCCGCTATACCGTACAGAAGCCGACCATGCATCGTGCAAGATTGATCAGTGAGGAAGTTGTAAGAAGCTTTCTGGAAAGAGAAGTGGATGAGGTGCATATCATCTATACACAGATGCAGAATGCAGTTGTGATGGAGCCAGTAAATATGCAGCTTCTTCCTTTAAAGAAAACGAACTTTTCGCCACTTGAGGTTCCGGTGGGCGTTCATCAGGAGGAGATAGAGATGTTTCCTTCGGCAGACGGCGTACTGGACATTATGATCCCTAATTACCTGACAGGTGTGATCTACGGCTGTCTTGTAGAAGCATATGCGAGTGAGAACAATGCGAGAATGACAGCCATGCAGTCTTCTACAGACAGTGCAAAGAAAATGCTGCAGGATCTTTCGATTCAGTATAACCGTGCACGTCAGGCAGCGATCACACAGGAGATTACAGAAGTTTGCAGTGGTGCGAAGGCCCAGAAAAGGAAGGGACGATAATGAGTAAAGGTAAGATTGTACAGGTCATGGGACCTGTTGTAGATGTTGTTTTTGAGAATGGCGATCTTCCGGATATCAAGGACGCCCTTGAAGTCGAAAACAATGGTAAGAAATGCGTTATGGAAGTTTCTCAGCATCTGGGAAATGATGTGGTTCGCTGCATTATGCTGAGCGCCAGTGAGGGACTTCAGAGAGACAGAGAAGTAGTTGCCACAGGAAGTGGAATCAAGGTTCCGGTGGGAGACTGCACTCTTGGAAGACTTTTTAATGTTCTTGGAGAGACAGTTGACGGTGGAGAAGCTCTGGATGACGCAGAGCATTGGGTGATCCACAGAGATCCGCCAAGCTTCGAAGATCAGAAACCGGCCGTAGAGATCCTGGAGACAGGTATCAAGGTCATCGACCTTCTTGCTCCTTATGCAAAGGGTGGTAAGATCGGTCTGTTCGGTGGTGCCGGTGTTGGTAAAACCGTTCTGATCCAGGAACTTATCCAGAATATCGCTACAGAGCATGGTGGATATTCTATTTTTACAGGTGTTGGAGAACGTTCCCGTGAAGGTAACGACCTCTGGTCAGAAATGAAGGAATCCGGTGTTCTTGAGAAAACAGCCTTAGTGTTCGGACAGATGAATGAGCCACCGGGATCCCGTATGCGTGTTGCGGAAACAGGTCTTACAATGGCTGAATATTTCCGTGATACAGAGCACAGAGATGTACTTTTGTTTATTGATAATATTTTCCGTTTTGTACAGGCCGGTTCTGAGGTATCTGCACTTCTCGGACGTATGCCGTCTGCCGTAGGTTATCAGCCTACACTGGCAACTGAGATGGGTGAACTTCAGGAGCGTATCGCTTCTACAACTTCTGGTTCTGTAACTTCTGTACAAGCCGTATATGTACCTGCCGATGACCTGACTGACCCGGCTCCGGCAACAACGTTTGCACATCTGGATGCGACTACCGTACTTTCCCGTAAGATCGTAGAGCAGGGTATTTATCCGGCTGTTGATCCGCTGGAATCTACTTCCCGTATTCTGGAAGCTGATGTAGTCGGCGAGGAGCATTATGAAGTTGCACGTAGAGTACAGGAAATCCTTCAGAAATACAAAGAACTCCAGGATATCATTGCAATCCTTGGTATGGAAGAGCTTTCTGATGAGGATAAGAATACGGTATTCCGTGCAAGAAAGATTCAGAAATTTCTGTCCCAGCCATTCCATGTAGCTGAGAACTTTACAGGTATTCCTGGTAAATATGTTCCGCTCAAGGAAACAATCCGTGGATTCAAGATGATCATTGATGGTGAGATGGATCAGTATCCGGAAAATGCGTTCTTCAACGTAGGAACCATTGACGAAGTAATCGAAAAAGCCAAAACTTTATCAGAAGAATAAGGGGTGAGGCTTATGGAAAGTACATTCGGACTTGAAATTTATGCTGCCAACAGACAGTTTTTTGCAGGAAGAGCCAAATCACTGATCATCCCGGCCGAGGATGGACAGAAGGAATTTCTGGCACATCATGCCAATATGATCTGTGCGATCGTTCCGGGTGAGATGCGCTTTGAGGATTCTGAAGGGAACTGGCTGACAGTTGCAGTAAGCTCAGGTTTTGTTGAGATGATCAACAACCGTGCAAAGCTGTTCTGCCTGACTGTGGAACGTCCGGAAGAAATTGATATCCGCAGAGCAGAAGAGGCAAGAGACCGTGCGGAAGAGCAGCTGCGTCAGAAACAGAGCATTGTGGAATATCACAGAAGCCAGGCTGCACTCGCAAGAGCGATGACAAGACTTCGTGTCAGCAAAAATATATAAAAGTAACTGCTAAGACATGAACCGGTTACGGGATGTGAACAGAGAACAGTTACAAACCAAAGTCAGCAAAACAGGACTGCGATTCAGAAATGAATGCGGTTCTGTTTTTTTGGATTTCAGGGAAATCTGAAGAACTTGTTTCATGTTTTCAGGAGAGGTTGCTGAAAAACGTCTGTTTTTTCCTACAGGATGATAATTGTAAAGAAAATGCTGCTATGCTATAATTGTCACATTACTTATAACTGCAGAGTCACTCTGCGTGATAAGAATTCATATTGCTGTTGATGAATGAACAGTAATGATCTACCGCGAAAAAGATTGGAAATGTTTTGAACTCGTTGTCTGAAGTGGAAAAACTGTAAGGAGACAGAACAGTTACAATAAACTATCGTAACCAGACAACAGAGTATAAGAAAGGTTAATTTAAGAAATATGGCAAGTATCAAAGATGTGGCACAGAAGGCCGGAGTAGGGGTCGGTACTGTGTCTAGAGTAATAAATGGCAGTGGCTATGTTGCTGCTGATACCCGCAAAAAAATTGAACAGGCGATCAGCGATCTGGAATATACACCAAATGAACTGGCAAGAAATCTGTTTCGTAACAGAACCGGTATCATAGGTGTCCTGATCCCTGATCTGGATCATCCGTTTTTCTCAGCATTTGCACGGGAAACGGAGGTAGCTCTCTACAAGAGAGGCTACAAGGCGATGATCTGCAACACAGTAGGAAGCAGCAACAGAGAACGCGACTATCTGAATATGTTGGACCGCAATATGGTGGATGGGATCATTACCGGTGCACATACATTGCACTGGAAGGAATATGTAAACCGGAAGCGTACAATTGTCGCACTGGACCAGGATTTCGGTCCGGAAATCCCTATGGTAGGGTCTGACCATGCTTATGGTGGTAAGCTGGCAGCAGAGATCATGCTGAAAAATAACTGTAAGAGGGTCGTCCACATCACTGGTATTGCTCCGAATGTAGCGGCAAATGACAGACATATCATATTTGAAGAGACGTTGAAAAAGCATGGAGTGGAAGTCCTGGATCTGACCATGGAATGGAATCTGTTTGATCACCAGTCTTACTGGGATGCAGCAGCCGAGGCAATGGAGAAATATCCGGATGCAGATGGTGTATTTGCAGCTGACCAGCCGGCGCTCTGCTATATGCATCTTGCCCTCAAGGCAGGGAAAAGAGTCCCGGAGGATCTCAAGGTGATCACTTATGATGGCATGGATGTCAGCAGAATCTGCTATCCGGAGGTAACGGCTATTTGTCAGAATGTGAAATTTTTGGCAGAAACCTGTGCCAAAAGTGTCATAAATCTGATAGAAGACAAGGAACCCGTTCCACACAGACAGATTTTATCCGTGGAATTAAGGCAGGGACAAAGCACATACCCAGTTGAAATTGACGATGAATTATAAAAAATAAAAATAAAATACAGAATATACGACATAAAAAGTAAATTACAAGCAAATTATGGTAAAATATTCTGACAATAATTCAAAACATGCAGAGTCTGCAAGCGGCTTTGCATGTTTTTTATATTACAGATAATTTGTGTTAAAAAAATAACGCATACAGATATGCAATATGCACAAAAATGGATATATAAAATTATAAAAATGCACGGAATTGTGCTTGGAAGCGGTTTTTTAGTTAAAATCTGTTGACAAATGTACCTCATGGAAGTATGATAAAGACACGATATGGAACGGATTCCATATAAAACTTCTCGAACATAATAATGAGAATCGGCTGTTTGAGAATATGGAACGGGTTCTATAATATTTCCTTTCGCGCGGTGGAAATAAACATTAAAGGAGGATTAAGAAATGAAAAAAACCATTAGTCTGGCAATGGCAGCAGCACTTGCAGTTTCAGGAGCAGTAACAACTGTACCGGTATTCGCAGATGACGTAACAAATATCACAATCTGGAGTCCAACAGACAAAGAATCAATTGAAGCATGGTGGAAAGAAAGAATTTCCGAATGGAACGAAGAACATCCTGAGATTCAGGTAAGTCGTGAAGCAATTGACCGTTCAGACTCTTACGCGTATGATAACAAGATTGCTACAGCAGTTACATCCAACGATCTTCCGGATATCTTCTATGTAGACGGACCGCAGGTTTCCTATTATGCAGCTAATGGAATCACAGTTCCGCTGGATGACTATTTTACAGATGAAGACAAAGCAGATTTCGTAAAGTCTTCAATGACGCAGAATACATATGATGGCAAATTATATGCTGTAGGTGCAACAGAATCTTCCGTAGCATTCTATTACAACAAAGATTACCTCAAAGAATGTGGTGTAGATACAGATGATCTGGATTCCCGTACACTCGAAAATCCTCTGACAACAGATGAAGTTGCTGAGATTGCTGAAAAATGTACAACAGATGATTATGTAGGAACACACATCATCATGGACCACGGCGAAGGACTTCCATATGCTCTTGAACCGCTGTATCTTTCTGCTGGAAAAGATTATATCAGCGAAGATGGAAAAGAAGCCGATGGATATGTGAACAGTGAAGAAGCAGTAAACACAACAGCATGGCTTGCAGATCTGATCGCTAAAGGATATGCAAACGTTGAACCGATCACAGATGAATTCCTCAATGGTGCATGTGCAACAATGATCGGTGGTTCATGGGAAATCGCAACACTTGAACAGAATGCTGATTTTGACTGGGGTGTAACTTATTATCCGGTTAATGCTGAAACTAAAAAAGCAGTTTCCCCATGTGGTGACTGGGCAGCAGCAATCTCCAAAGACTGCGAGAACGCAGATGCAGCAGGTGAATTCCTGGCATGGCTGATGAATACTGATAACGTAGCATCTTATGCAGCAGCAATTGCAAAACCTGCAACACGTTCTTCTGCTTATGAAACAGAAGCAATGGCTGAGTACAAAGAAGGTGCAAGAGCTCTTATCGTAGATCAGCTTGAAAACACAGCAGTTCCGCGTCCAAGAACACCATCTTATGCTACATTCTCATCTGCATACGCAGAAGCAATGACAAACATTTTCTCTGATGCAGCAAGTAATGAAGAAGTAGATACAGATTATATTCAGTCTGAATTTGATACAGTAGTAGATACATTTACAGAAGACTACGAAACATATTACGCTGAATAAGAAAACAAATAAATGAAAACGGAGCCGCATCGGCAAAAAAGCGGTGCGGCTTCGCTTTTTCTGGATAAGAAAAAGGGGGAAAGGCAATGGCAAAGGCAGAAAAAAAGAAGCTTTCCGGACGTAAACGTGATGAAAGAGTGGCTGCATATATCTTTGTAGCACCGGCAGTGATTCTTCTGATTGCATTTCTTGTTGTACCTATGATCTATACCGTATATTTTTCAGGATTTAAATATCAGATCATGAGACCTGATGCCATGAAATTTATTGGTTTTGAAAATTATCAGAAGCTTTTCAGTGACAAAAACTTCTGGCTTGCATTAAAAAATACAGTGTACTTTACTGTAATTGTTGTTCCGTGTCAGTGTGTACTCGCACTCGCACTTGCACTTCTGGTTTCAAAGAAGTTTCGTGGAGTGGCTGTTTTCCGTACCATGTACTTTGCACCACAGCTTACTTCTATGGTAGTTATCTCCGTACTGTGGTCCGTACTTTACAATGCAAACCCGAACACAGGTCTTATCAACTCCATTCTGGTATCTCTGGGAATGAGCCCGATCAAATTCCTGAGTGATGCAAGCACAGCGATGAATTCTATCATCTTTATGTCTGCATGGCAGGGCGCCGGTTATCAGATGATGATCTTCCTGGCAGGTCTTCAGGGAATCCCGAGAGACCAGTACGAAGCAGCATCCGTAGACGGTGCTACAAAATTTAAACAGTTCCTTTATATCACTATTCCTGGGCTGAAGGGAACAATTAAATATGTAATCATGATCACTATGATCCAGGCAATGAAACTCTTTACACAGCCATATATCATGACACAGGGTGGACCGAAAAACTCCACAAAGACTCTTGTATACTATATTTATACACAGGGCTTCCAGAAGGGTAACTTTGGCTATGCCTGCTCGATCGCGGCTGTATTCTTTGTAATCGTAGTATGCATGTCTATGGCTATGAAGAAAGTAACTGCGGCAACAGACTGAGAAAGGAGGATATAAATATGAAAAAATCAATGAGGTTTTCTAATGCATTTGGAAAATTTATGTTCTATTTTGGAAATATTATCATCGGTATCATCTTTGTATCTCCTCTGATCTGGATGATTTCCGCATCACTGAAGCCAGAGGCTAAGATTTTTGCAAATATGGATTCACTGACTACTTTTTTACCAGTTCAGGCATCCTTAAGTAACTATGCAGAGGTATTTTCACGATTGAATATGCCACTGGTGTTTAAGAATACACTTCTGTATATTGCATTGATCCTGGTTCTTGATCTTCTTGTAAACTCCATGTGCGGTTATGCACTGGCTAAATTTGAGTTCAAAGGTAAAGGTGCAGTTCTGAATCTCGTAATTGCACTGATGGTATTGCCGATGGAAGCTATCATGCTCCCGCTTTATATTGAAATGTCTCAGCTTGGCTGGGTAAACACACTGGCAGCACTTGTTATTCCTTTTGTTGCGAAATGTTTCTCTATTTATATGTTCCGGCAGTTCTTCTGTGATGTTCCGGATGACCTGATTGAAGCAGCGGCAATTGATGGCTGCAGCCCGATCAGAACCTTTTTCCAGATTGTAATGCCAATTTCCAAAACGGTGTATGCTACAGTATTTATTCTTGATTTCGTAGCACACTGGAACGACTTTATGTGGCCATTCCTCGTTATGACAGGTGAGGATAAACGTACGATCCAGCTTGCAGTTCAGTCATTTTTTGGTACCCAGCCGGTGCACTACAGTGCCATCATGGCAGCCCTGGTTGTCTCTGCGATCCCGATGATCATTATGTTTATCTTCATGCAGAAATACTATGTAGAAGGTATTGCATCTTCTGGTATCAAAGGCTAAAATTTTATTTGGATCAGAAATCGGAAACCATGATGTCAGGGTCTTTTGTTACCATGCAAAACACTTCGCGGAATATTATCCGTGAACAGTTACGGATATTATCTGTAAACTGTTAGAATATTACAACAAGGAGAACGAATGTATGATTAGTGAGAAATTACAGAAGGCCAGAGAATTTGAACAGGAACAGTTGAGCAAAATTTCTCCGGAAGAACGTCCTTCTTTTCATGTGACTGGTGGCACAGGCTGGATCAATGATCCAAATGGATTTTCCTATTACAATGGAGAATACCATCTGTTTTATCAGTACCATCCATATTCCAATGAATGGGGTCCAATGCACTGGGGACATCTCAGCAGCAAAGATATGCTTGCATGGAAAAGGCTTCCGGTAGTTATGGCACCAGAAGAATCCTATGATAACTTTGGATGCTTTTCAGGAAGTGCTCTGGAGCTTTCTGATGGACGTCATCTTCTGATGTATACCGGAGTTGGATATGTAGGCGATACCCCGATGGCAAACGGAGAACTTCCGACTCACCAGACACAGTGTATGGCTGTTGGCGATGGCGTTAATTATGAGAAATACGAGAACAACCCGGTCATCACCGGAGACGATATCCCGGAAGGCGGAAGCAAAGTAGATTTCCGTGACCCGAAGATCTGGAAAGAAGACGATGGTTATTTCTATGCTGTTATCTCCAATATGACAGACGATGGAAACAGCCGTATCCTCCTTTACAGAAGCCCCGATGGTTTCAAATGGGAATATGTCACCGTTCTGGATCACAGCGATGCAAAACTTGGCAAGATGTGGGAATGCCCGGACTTCTACGAAGTTGACGGCAAACACGTTCTTGTAGTAAGTCCGATGGCAATGCTTCCGGAAGGACTGAAATTCCACGTAGGTCACAGCGTTATCTACCTGACAGGAACCTACGACAAAGAAACACACAAATTTGTAAGAGAAGATGTACAGCCGCTCGACAGTGGAATCGATTTCTATGCTCCACAGAGCATGCTCACACCAGACGGCCGCCGTGTAATGATCGCATGGATGCAGGCATGGCCGAACTCCAAGTTCGTTCCGGACGGAGCGAAATACTTCGGACAGATGACTGTTCCGAGAGAGATCAACTACCGCAATGGCAGACTGATCCAGCAGCCGGTAAGAGAGATCGAGAACTATCGTGGAGAGCTGGTTCAGCACCACAACGTTGAAATCTCAGAAGAAACCGCACTGGACGGAATCAAAGGCCGCGTTCTTGATATGACCGTGAAACTCAAAGTGACCGATGATTTCAGTAAGTTTGCGATCAAACTTGCAGCAGACGATACATATTCTTCTTATATTACCTATGATCCGGCAAAAGAAGTTCTGAACATCGACAGAAGCAGAAGCGGATATCTCTACGACATCCTCCACACCAGAGATATTCAGGTGAAACCGGTAGATGGAGAAGTGACATTACGAATCCTCATGGATAAATTCAGTGTTGAGATCTTCATCAATGATGGAAGCCAGACTGCTACAATGGTCCTGTTTACTCCGCAGGAAGCAGATCAGATCACTTTTGCAGCAGAAGGAAAAGCAGAGATCAGTATTGACAAGTATAACCTTGTTTTCTGATACAACCTCCAAAGAAAGGCAGGCGTAAGCATTTAGCTGCGCCTGTCTTTTTTCTGTTCAGAAAGGCAAAGCTGTGCTATACTAAAGGGCAGAAAAACAGATTTTTTACTGACTTAAATTTACAGAAAGAAGGTTCGGCAGCATGAGTGAAACAAGAAAACTGTATTACGAAGATGTATATATGAAAGAATTTACCGCAAAAGTTCTCGAGTGCAGAGAAGCTGGTAAGGGCTATGAGATCGTTCTGGATCAGACCGCTTTTTATCCGGAGGGCGGTGGACAGCCGTGTGACCTTGGAACACTGAATGGGATCGCAGTGACAGATGTCCAGGAAAAAGATGGCGAGATCGTTCATTATACAGAGGCGGCTCTGGAGGCCGGAAGTGAAGTAACTGGAAAGATCGACTGGGAGAGAAGATTTGACCTGATGCAGCAGCATTCCGGCGAGCATATCGTCAGCGGTCTGGTGCATGAAGCATACGGATATGATAATGTAGGATTCCATATGAGCAGTGATGTGATCACAGTAGATCTGAGCGGCGTTCTCGCCGAGGCACAGCTTGCTGAGATCGAGGCAAAGACAAACCAGAAAATCTGGGAAAATACTCCGGTAGAGATCTTTTATCCGCCGAAGGAAGAATTGGAGAAACTTTCTTACCGAAGCAAAAAGGAACTGACAGGACAGGTACGCCTCGTGCGTTTCCCTGGCTCCGACCTTTGTGCATGCTGTGGAACTCATGTTACCCACACAGGCGAGATCGGCGCGGTCAAGATTCTTACCGTCGAAAACTTCCACGAAGGAATCCGTCTGACCATGATCTGCGGAAAACGTGTCATGGATTACCTGAACATGGTAAACGAGCAGAATCATCAGATCTCCATGAAACTTTCTGCAAAAACAGGCGAGACAGCGGCTGCAGTAGCGCGCCTTCAGGACGAAAACTTCCGCCTTAAAGGAAAAGTCAGCCACATGGTAGATGAACTCTGCGCGACAGAGGCTGAGAGATGGGCAGATTCCGGAAGTGTCCTTCTGTTCCATGACGGGCTGGAAGCAGATCAGGTCCGCAGGATGGCAGATGCAGTGATGCAGAAATGCTCCGGCTGCTGTGCAGTATTTTCAAAGAGTGAAGATGGCAGTTATAAATATGCAATGGGAGAGCAGAATGGAGACCTCCGTCAGTTCACAAAAGAAATGAATGCTGCCCTGAACGGACGTGGTGGCGGCAAGCCATTCTTCGTGCAGGGTTCTGTCAAAGCTTCTGAAGAAGAAATCCGCAGTTTTTTCCAGCAGTAAAAGACGGAGAGGTACGGGAAATGTTTGGTGAATGTCATGCACATATGCTGATGGATGGAATCAATTACCGCGAGGCTGTAGCGCGGCACAGAGATGCTGTCTGCGAAGAGAAGGTCAGAGAATTTTTTGAAGCGTATCAGAGGGCTGGAGTTTCCTTTATCCGGGATGGCGGTGATAATGCAGGAGTCTCAAAGAGGGCATCTGAGATTGCCGGAGAATACGGGATCGACTATCGGACACCGATTTTTGCTGTCCATAAAGAAGGACATTATGGCAGGATCGTCGGACGCAGTTTCAGTAATATAAAAGAATTTCACCAGAGAGTGCAGGAAGCGGCGGAAGAAGGCGCTGATTTCATCAAGATCATGACGACCGGACTTCTGAATTTTAATGATCATGGAGCGGTCACAGGAACACCTCTCGACCGAGACGAAGTCCGGGAAATGGTACATATCGCACATGAAGAAGGTTTTTCAGTGATGAGCCATACGAATGGGATTTATGGTGTACAGGCGGCGATCGAGGCAGGTGTGGACAGCCTGGAGCATGGCAACTACATGGACGAAGAGACGCTTTCCATGCTTGCAGACAGTCATACTGTATGGGTCCCGACGCTTGTCACAGTCAGGAATCTTCTGGGCTGTGGAAGATACGAAGATGAAGTCCTGCTTCCGATCATCCATCAGGCCGAAGAACTGGTCAGGATCGCTTTTCGCAAAAAAATCAAGGTCGCCCTCGGCAGCGATGCAGGAGCGTACTGTGTACTTCATGGGGAAGGAATCTGCCAGGAATATCAGTCTTTCCGGGAGATTCTGGGAGATTCTGACGAAGTCCGGGAATGGCTGGAAAACGGAGAAAAGATCATCCGGCAAAAATTCAGACGAAGTTAAGATCATAGAAATAAAAAATGCCATAATTCTCAGAAAGCTGATGATTCTGAGGGTTATGGCATTTTCTGACAGAAAGATCAGATATACATATCTTCTATCTTCAGTGCGGAAATAATGTTGGATTTTCGGGATTCGGCAGGATTAAAGGTGATCTTGACCGAGCTTCCGCTGAGCAGGCCGCCGGTAGAAGAATTGGAGGCATTTTCTATATTGCAGGTGACGTATGTACTGTCAGAAGTCAGCAGAGTAAGCGTATTGGAGGTGGAGGCAGTGATATCGCCGGATACCGTGAAGGAAATTCCATGTTCACTTAAGGATTCCGGGATGTCTCCTGTGATTCCGAGGATAGAAATACCCTCTGTGGAACCGCCGTCAAAATCACCGGTGTAGGTGATGGTGACATGGGAACCAGGTGCCGGTCCCCCGCTGAAATAACAGGGCAGTCTGGACATGTCCAGATTCAGGATGGTGGCTGTATTTTCGACACTCACCTGCAGGATATTTGTCTGAACGCTCTGGATTACAGCACGTAAGCGTTTTTCTTTTTTGTCCTGCTTATTTTGGGAAGGTGCAGGTGTCGGTGTTGGGTCAGGGACATTGAAAGGATCAATATCGGATATGGTAAAAACTTTGATATGAGAACCATACAGCCGGGACGGATTGTCCGGATCCAGAGCTTCAAGTTCTCCCTTGTAATGGATATAGACCCATTTGCCGGCCTTGATCCCGTTTTGATAGTATTGTTCTGCTCCGGTGACAGGATACGTTGCAGTTTTTCCACCTTTTGATCTTACGGTAATAGAATTTTCAGTCAGCTGCTGAACCTGTCCATGAGCCGTTTTTTCTTTGAGAGTATCACTTTCGTGGTAATCATCTACTACTTTCAGTGCACGGACAGTAGAAGTATCGGTGCCGGAAAGCTGACCTTCATAGATCACGCTGACAGAATCTCCGCGCACCATTCCGTCGGAAGTTTCCAGCGTAGCCTGAGAAACATCAAAAGTATAGGTTTCTGCAGAACTGACAAGAGTGATCTTGTTTCCGGAAAAAGTCTGGAGAGTTCCCTGAAGTTCATCCATATATACACGTGTACTGTCGGGGTTGATATCCTGAATAGCCTCTTCTCTGGAAGGCAGGACATTCTGGATGGCATCCTGCAAACTGCAGCCCGACAGAGAAAGACCAAAAAGACCGCAGATTGACAAAAGAAGCCATTTTTTCATTCTGTTCCTCCCTGTGGCTGAACACGGAACCAGTATGTGTAGGAATCCGTAAAACCAAGTGAAGCATAAAGTCTCTTGGCAGGAGTGTTTCCTTTGACGACCTGCAGATAGGCATTCTGTGCCCCCTTGGTCATTCCTTCTTTGAGAAGAGAAGTGCAGATCTGGCGGGCAAAGCCCTGTCCGCGGTATTTTTCTTTGACATGGATCGCATAAATCCCAATATAATCACGGTCCAGAATGCCGAGACCGGTAGCGATGATCTTGCCGTTCTTCCAGATGGAAGCGCAGACGGTTTCCTTCGGGATCGCACGGTACATGGAAGGAACGACGGCACGGTGGATCGGATTTGTCATTCCCTTGAGGTCAAACAGGCTGGTGATCCAGATATCCGGGATCTCGTCTGTGAGAGTGACATCCGGGCAGTCGGAACTGAGTTCGGCATTTTCGAGGTGAAGCGTCATAACTTCGGTTGTGTGCTGGATCTCGTATCCACGATTCTCCAGAGTATAATCAAAATCCGGCGAAACCAGAGGGCTGATCTTAAATATGGCAGGTGATCCCAGACGCTTATAAACGTCCTCACAGTAGGAAACCTTCTCTCTCCATGGAAGGGTAGAAGTTCCAAACTGCTCAACACTGTTCGTTCTGTGTGTATAAAAATAAGAAAAACGGAGGATCCAGCCATCGTACAGTTCCATTTTGTGGGAAGGCCATGCGTTCAATGACATATCCTCGATTTTTTTGATGTTTTTTTCCATAAAAAAGCCTCCTGTTTCGCACGTCTTCGATAAAATATAAGACAGATAGACATATTATACAAAAGCCTAAAAAAAACTGCAATAAGTCTGGCGCGAAGAGATGAATAAATTTAAGAAAAAAACGGAATCCGGTGGAATCTGGCTGTCCGGATTTGACGAACGAATCTTCTTTACAAAAGACAGAACGCAGGACTATAATAAGACTCACCAGAAATCATCTGGTATTCCTGCCGTCAGTTCTGACGGAACGATCCCATTTTTTATCATTCAATATTAACAGTAAGGAGGCGGATTTTTTTATTGCTGATCAAATGCTGCTTCTGACGATCGCCGGTGTGGCTGTGATCATGGATCTTTACAAAATGCGTGTAAAAAACAGCTGGATCCTGTGTTCACTTCTTGCCGGAGCCGGAACTTGTCTCTGGCAGAAAGGATTTGCCGGTCTTATAAAATTTGTACCGGGAATGCTGATGCCGCTGGTGGTCCTTGGATGGCTGTTTTATTTTCGGATGCTTGGTCCTGGCGATATCAAGATATTCTGTGCACTGGGAGGAATCATGGGACCTGCAAAGATCCTGTGGTGTATCTGGTTTTCCTTTCTCTGCGGAGCCGGGATTTCGCTTGCTGTACTGTTCTGCTGTGGAGGAATCTGGCAGAGGATGGCGTACCTGGCAGCATATCTTATGGAGTATCTTCGGACAGGCAGCACCAAACCCTATTATCGAAGGGAAAGTACACTGGAAAATATTCATTTTACTGTGCCCATATTTATGAGTGTGATGCTTTATACAGGAGGTTTATATTGAAGAAACAAATTTTTGCAGTCTGTGATCTTGAGGCAGAATATGCCAGAAATTTCATGGAATATCTCAATCGGAAGAACAATCTGCCATTTGAAGTTCAGGCATTTACCAGCGTGGAAAGCCTTGCGGCTTATGCAGGAGAAACACATGTGGAATTGCTTCTCATTTCATCGGATGCCATGTGCAGGGAAGTGCAGGAGTTGAATATTGGCAAGGTTGTGATTCTGACAGAGGGAACCAGACCGGAAGAACTGGATGCTTATGACGAGGTGTATAAATATCAGTCCTCGGCAGAAATCCTTCGCGAGGTGATGGCATGTTACGGAGAGGAAAAGATCATGGTTTCGATGCAGAATCCTGTACTGAGAAAAAAGACAGAGATTCTGGGTGTGTATTCTCCTCTGGGGCGATGCCTCAAGACCTCTTTTGCGTGGACACTCGGTCAGATATTAAGCGAAGAACAGACGGTGCTCTATCTGAATATGGAGGAATATTCCGGTTTTGAAGAACTGATGCACAAAAGTTTTTCCTGTACACTCAGTGATCTGCTCTACTATGCGCGGCAGAAAGACCCAGGAGTGGTCATGAAGCTGAACAGTATGGTCCAGAGCGTAGGGCAGCTTGATTTTATTCCGCCGGTGCAGTCGCCGGAGGATATCAGAGGAACCTCCTGGCAGGACTGGGAGTATCTTTTTCAGGAACTTATCCTCCATGGTACTTATGAGGTGATCGTAGTGGATATGGGGAATGGGATAGAAGAGATTTTTCAACTGCTGGATCTGTGTAAATTTATTTATATGCCTGTTTGTGCAGACCCTGTTTCCAAAAGCAAGCTTCGGCAGTTTGAAAATCTCCTGGATCTGAAAGAGTATTCGCAGATACTTGACAGAACAGTCAAAATGAATCTTCCCTTTTATGCGGGTGAAGCGGGAAATGCAGATTATCCGGAATCACTGATCTGGAGTCCGCTTGGACATTATGTGAGAGAACTTCTCGGAAAGGGGATTTCGTATGAGCAGTGACCGTTTCAGAGTGCTCCGGCAGCGATTGATGGAGAAACTGGATCTGGCGAGAGAATTGTCTGACCAGGAGATCCTGGAGGAGATCGATGATCTGCTCCTGAATGGAATGAGGGAATCTGCCCTTTCTCTGAAAGAAAAAGTACAGCTTCGCCAGGAACTTTTTTATTCGGTACGAAAACTGGATGTTCTGCAGGAACTTATTGACGATGATTCGGTGACAGAGATCATGGTCAATGGGCCGGATAATATCTTTGTGGAACGGGCAGGGAAACTTAAAAAATGGGAAAAAGGTTTTACTTCCAGAGAAAAACTGGAAGATGTGATCCAGCAGATTGTAGGAAAGTGCAACAGAGTCATCAATGAATCCATGCCTATCTGCGATGCGCGTCTGGAGAACGGGGCGAGGGTAAATGCCGTGATCCGTCCGGTAGCACTGGAAGGACCGATCCTTACGATCCGAAGGTTTCCGGATACGCCGATCACAATGGAGAAACTGATCTCGCTTGGAAGTCTGCCGCCTGAGTGCGCGCAGTTTCTGGCAATGCTTGTAAAAGCAAGATATTCCATGGTGATCGGCGGTGGAACAGGCAGTGGGAAAACTACATTTCTGGGGGCATTGTCCAATTATATCCCCAAAGATGAGAGACTGATCACGATCGAGGATAACGCAGAACTCAAGATCCAGGGCGTACAGAATCTGGTCCGCCTGGAAGCCAAAATGGCAAATGTTGATGGAGGCAGTTCGATCACGATAAGAGATCTGATCAGGACAGCTCTTCGAATGAGACCGGACAGGATCGTAGTAGGTGAAGTCCGCGGCGGTGAGGCAGTGGATATGCTGCAGGCTCTGAATACAGGGCATGAAGGCAGTCTGAGCACGGCACACGCAAATTCAGCGGAGGATATGCTTTCCCGTCTGGAAACAATGACTTTGATGGGAGTGGAACTTCCGCTTGAAGCAATCCGCAGACAGATCGCTTCAGGTGTGGATATCCTGGTCCATCTTGGGCGTATGAGGGACAAAAGTCGAAAAGTATTGGAAATAACGGAAGTTTGTGGATTTGAAGATCATGAAATAAAGACCAGGACACTTTACCGGTGGCAGGAGGGAAAAGGGCTTGTACAGACGGCAGAACTTCTGAACAGGGAGAAACTGGTCCGGGCAGGGGTGGAAATATGAAGCAAGATTATAGGGAATATCATTTTTCAGGAAAGGAGATCGCAAAATATCTGCTACAGAGTCTTCTGCTCTGTGGCGCACTGGATTATCTTTTTTATCAGAATAAATGGCTGATGCTGCTGGCAATACCGGCGACAGTGGTGTTTCTGAAGATCAGGAAGAAGCAGCTGATCCGGGAGCGGAAGAAAAATCTGAATTATCAGTTCAAAGATGCGCTGAATGCACTGAGCGTGGCGGTTCAGGCGGGATATTCTGTAGAAAATGCAGTTTCGGCGAGCGCAAGAGACCTTGAGCGGATGTATCCGGAGGATGCAGATATCGTGAAAGAATTTCACTATATGGAAAGTCAGATCAAAGTCAGCGTGCCGGTAGAAGAACTGTTCCGAAGCCTTGGCGAACGCTGCGGCATCGAGGATATGGAGAATTTTGCGGCTGTCTTTTATACAGCGAAAAGAACAGGAGGAGATATGTCAGGGATCATTCAGACATCTGCGAGAATGCTGGGAGATAAGATCGATGTCAAGAAAGAGATCGAGACGACACTGGCAGCCAAAAAGGCAGAGCAGATGGTCATGAGCCTGATGCCTGCAGGGATCATTCTTTATCTGAAACTGACATCTCCGGGATTCCTTGGAGTGCTGTATGGAAACCCGTTTGGCATTGCTGCCATGACACTGTGTCTTGGAATATACGGATTTTCTTACTGGCTTGGAAGAAAAATCGTAGATATTGAGGTGTGACATGTGGGTACATATTGCGATATTTGCGGTTATCGCAGGGATCGGACTGAGCTGGAAAGCCGGATGGCTCCATCTGGATGGTCTGGCAGACAGCGAAAGTGTCAGATTGTTTCTTCTGGTGGCAGTGTGTGGAAACCTTCTTGGAATGCTGCTGACACTGACAAGTGGAGGAAGTCAGGTCTATACGAATGGACATCGTCTTGAGAAGGAGATAACAGGTGCATACACGGAGGAATTTGAGGTATCTGTAGATGGGGAGGATTCAGAGAAATTCCAGATCCAGGTACCGGAAAAAGAGAGCGGGGAAGAGCTTTTATCTGAAGAAACAGAAAAAGAAGAAACACCGGAGGAAAGCAGAAAAAAGGAACTTAGAGAAGCAATCGAAAAGTATAACGAAGAAAAAGAAGACCCGGATTATTATTATCTGCCGGAAGAATGGAACGGCCAGAAACTGGAGTGGCAGAAGCCGGGAGATAATACGGGAACTCTGATCGCAGCCTTAAGTTTTTTTGCAGCCTTTGTGCTTATGCTCAAGAAGGCGAGAGAAGAACAGGAGGCACTGGCGAAACGTTCTGAACAGCTTTTGATGGATTATCCGCCTCTCATCCTGAAATTTACACTTCTGATCCAGGCGGGGATGACTGCAAGGCGGGCATTTCAGAAGATGGCGTCCGACTATATGAGGACAGAGCCTGTCAAAGGACATTTTGCATATGAAATGATCGTAACGGCATGCCGTGAGATGGACAGTGGTGTGGCAGAACTGGAAGCTTACCGGCGTTTTGGAGAACGGTGCGGCCAGATGAAATACAAAACGTTTTCTACGATCCTGATTCAGAATCTTCAGAAAGGAAGCAGGCGCATGGCAGATCTTTTGGAGCAGGAGGCACTGGAAGCCTGGGATGAGCGCAAAAGAAAAGCAAGAGTTTTAGGCGAAGCGGCGGCTACAAAGCTGCTGATACCGATGATCATGATGCTCATAGTGGTCATGGCGATCATTATGATTCCTGCATTTCTTTCATTTTATGGACAATAAAAAATATTTACACAAGTTATGAATGGGCAGTATGGGAGGTATGTATATGGGAGAATTAGTAAAAACAGCGAGAGAGTTTGTACGGGAAGAAGATGCGGTGGGCGTTGTGGAGATCATTCTGATCCTGGTAGTACTGATCAGTCTGGTCATTATCTTTAAAGATCAGCTTACAAATCTGGTAAACGCGATCCTCAGCAAGATCACAAAACAGAGTAATTCAATCTGATCAGGTGGAAGGCTTATGGATAAAAAAGGCAGCATTACCGTTTTTCTGGCATTGGTACTCAGTATCCTGCTGTCACTTGTCAGTACCAGTATTCAGTCGGTACAGGCAGCAGCGGCCAGAACACAGATCCTGAATGGGATGGATATTGGACTTTATTCTCTGTTCGGGCAGTATGACCGCTCACTTCTTCGGGATTATGATCTGTTTTTTTTGGACGGAACGCAGGGTGGAAGTGAACTTGATCTGGCGGCCGTTTATGACAATCTGGAATCATATATCAGACCCGTGCTGAAACAGAACAGCCAGAAACTTCGGATCAGGCAGGGTGGTTTTACAGGATACCGACTGGCAACTGATCAGAATGGAGAAGTTTTTTATCATCAGGCAGTTTCCTGTATGAAAGATACGCTGGGAAGCCAGGGGGTGCAGGCACTTCTGAGCCGTCTTAAGGATAAAGAAGAAAAAACAAAGAAGGCAGAAGAAGATGGAAAAACGACCGAGAATGGCGGAACGCTGGAAAATTATGATTCTGAGATGAATGATGCATTTAATAAGAGTCAGGAAGCGGAAGAAGCAGCCAAAGATGAAAATCAGAACGGAGAAGATTTCGGGAGTGGTGAAGAAGGCGGTTTTTCAGATGGAGAATCAGACAATGCTATGAATCCGATACCGGTGATCCGGCGTATCCGGATGATGAGTCTTCTGGATCTGGTTGTTCCGGCTTCAAAAGGAATTTCCGAGACACAGATCTCGACAAAAGATCTTGTATCGAAACGAAAGCTGGAAGAGGGAATGTCCATGTCTGGAAATCCGACGGAAGATTCTTCGCAGACATCACAGATCCTGTTTCAGAAATACCTGACAGACAGGCTGGGGAATTATCAGGATCCGGCGTCTTCCGGGCTTAAATATCAGCAGGAATATATTCTTGGTGCAAATGACAATGACAAAGCAAATCTTCGGACAGTTGCGAATCGGCTTCTTTTGATCCGGGAGGGGATCAACGCTGCATATCTGATGTCAGATGCGGGAAAAAGAGCACAGATGCATGCGCTTGCCCTGGGGATCGCGTCAGGATTTCTTGTGCCGCCTGCAGCGGTCATCATTGAAGCAGCACTGCTTCTCTGCTGGTCTTTTGCAGAGAGTATCCTGGATGTCAGGGAACTGTTTCATGGAGGTAAAGTACCGCTTATGAAAAATGCGGCGACCTGGCAGCTGTCTCTGGAAAATCTTCCCAATCTTCTTGAAAATCTTGACAGTCAGAGAAGAAATGATGAAAATGGCATGTCTTATGAAGACTATCTTCAGGTGCTGCTTCTGGCACGATCCAAAAAAGAAAAACTTGATCGAGGAATGGACATGATCGAGACCAGCATCCGCGAATCAAAAGGCAGAGAAAGCTTCCGGCTGGACTGCTGTATTGAGGCGATCGAGGCCTCAGTGGATGTTGATGCGAACAGAAATAAAGTATTTACCGTAACAAGACAATATAGTTATATCTGAGGTCAGGGGCGGTTCAGGAAAGGGACCGCCCGATACAAAAGGGGTGCAGAAAGATGCTTTTTCAGAAGGATAATATACATGATTGGAATATAAAGCAGATAGACAGAAAGAAGAAAAAAATAAATAAAAATGAAAGGAAACGCTCTCTAAAAAATTCAGTTCTCCAGTTTCCCCCGATAAACGGAGAGTTTTTTAAGCCTTCTGAAAAGGTGTCTTTCTGCACCTTTTTGAGATTATGCAGGCGGGCAAGCCTTGCGGTGGAGACGGCACTGGTGCTGCCGCTCTTTTTTCTGGGGATGGTGACGATGATCTCGTTTATGGATATTTATCAGATCCAGACCGTGCATCTCCAGAAATTGTGCGAGAAGACAAAGGAAGCAGGAATGTATGCATATGTACTGGACGGGAAAGGCCCGGACAAAGTCACCCTGCCGGATGTCTATTCGTACACACCGATAGGCGGACTGATCCCGCTGTCCAAAGTCTGGATGCAGAACACCATAACGGTCCATGCATGGACGGGAGCGGAGGAACAGAACGATTCAGGAAAAGGAGATACACAGGAAGAGATGGTTTATGTGACGGAATCCGGCTCAGTGTATCACAGAAAACTGGGCTGCCGCTATCTCAAAGTTTCGCTCCAGCAGGTTCCCGGTTCGAGGATTTCCTCCATGCGTAACAGCTATGGGGAGAAATATGCGGCATGCGAATCATGCAGCCGTGGTCAGAGTCCTGCTGGAAGTGTTTATGTCACTTCAACAGGAAACCGATATCATAATCAGGAAACCTGCAGTGGACTGAAGCGAACTGTAAAACTGGTAAAGCTGTCGCAGGTGGGAAGCATGCATGCGTGCAGCAGCTGCGGATAGGGAGGTGCCGGATGAAGGAATTGTGTACGGTGATCTTTCTGGCAGCGAACAGCTGGCTGGATATCAAAAAGCGGGAAATTTCACTTATTCTGACTGTAGCTTATGCAGGATGCGGGATCCTGTGCAGCATTTTGCAGGGAAGGGAAATTCAGGATGTGCTGATCCCGGTGGGAATCGGAGCTCTGTTTCTGGCATCGGGATTTGCAAGCCGTGGTGCGATCGGTGTGGGAGATGGTTGTATCCTGCTGGCACTGGGAACTCTGCTGGATACGGAAATCTATATTCAGATGCTATGCATCGGATTTTTTCTGGCGGCGTTCTGGTCCGGGATCCTGCTTGTGATCCGTAAGAAGAGCCGGGATACAGAGATACCGCTGATGCCGTTTCTATTGGCGGGATATATAGGAGGAGTTCTGATATGAACAGTTTGGAGAAGATAAGAAAAGGCAGTTTTACGATCGAGGCGGCCTGTGTGATGTCATTGGTACTGCTGGTATTGATGGGAGTCCTGTATCTGAGCTTTTTTGTACATAACCGCGCATGGCTGACAGCAGCGGCGTGTGAATCGGCACTGACCGGAAGCATGGAAGGTATCCGAAAAGACGGACAGTCACAGGAAGCGGCGGCAGTCAGAAGCCGGGAACTTGGAAATGTTGGATTTTTTGGAGCAGAAAATCTGACTGGTCAGGTAAAAAACGGAAAAGAGATCAAAGTAACCTATACGGCAGATACGATCTCCGGATTTGGCGGCTTCAGGTGGAAGCTTACGGCAGAAGGCAGTTCCAGGGTCATCCGTCCGGTAGAATGGATCAGAAAGATCAGGGCAGCTTCTGAAGTGATAGAAGAAATTGGAGGATAAAAATGAGGGCAGAATATAAACGGGATATGAGTCATAATTATCTGATACTGCATGGGGAAAATCCGGTGGATACCTCATCTTATCAGGTTCGGATGCTGACGGGAAATGCAGTACCTTCTATATTGAAGTGCAGGATCCAGGGATTGGATGGGAAGTTTCTGTTTTATTATGATATCACGTCAAGGCAGTCACTGGCTTCTTTTTATGAACAGAAGAAACTGAAAGCGTCTGATCTCAAAATTATATTTGGTGGATTTGTAAAGATCATGGAAGAGATGATGGAGTTCCTTCTGAATGCTGACCAGCTGCTGCTTTCACCGGAATATATGTATCTGGATGTGGAGAAGCAGAAGATGTATTTCTGTTGTCTCCCCGGAGAACCAAAGGCGATCGGTGAGCAGTTCCGGGAGATGACGGAATATTTCCTGCCGAAACTGGATCATGAAGACGCGGCGGCCGTGACGATGGGATATGGGATCTACCGCAAGGCACTGGAGGCGGGAATCCAACTGGAAATGCTGAAGGAATTTATTTACCAGAACAGCTCGGAAGAAGCCGGGGAGAAGAAAAAGGAGCAAAGAGCAGCAAAAGAAATTTCAGCTCCAGAAGCAGATCTGGCAGAGCAGGAACCTCTGGATTTTGTGGAAAAACCGAAGCCTGTGCAAAAACCGAAGCAAAAGCCGAAAGAAAAGAAAGAGAAAAACACTGAGAAAGCAGTAAATGAGAAACTCCTGTGGGCAGGAGGATGCGGACTGGGAGTCCTGGTGCTTCTGGGAATCTCGGCAGCCGGCTATCTGGGATATATGCCAGGGCTTCCGGCGGAGGCAGTACTGGCAGCAGGAGTCCTCCTTCTGGGATCCGGTGCACTGGGGCTGTGGATCAGCGAAAAAAAGAAGAAAAAGCAGGATGAAACTGCAGAGTGGAGAAAGAAAGTACGAAAAGAACTCTCAGGAAAGAAAGAGACTCCCTGTGATCTCTGGAATGACGATGAAGACAGAAGACAGGCGGCAGTCCCATATGGATATGAGGAAATGCGGCGTATAAATACAGCACCCGATTCCAGGGGAAATTTTTATACAGGAAATGAACTGCCGGAGGAAGAAGATTACGGCGAGACGATGATTCTGTCGGTTGGAAAGGTAAGAGGTCCTGCCAGTCTCGTGAGTAAAGAGCCGGGAGAACTCGCACCGATTTTTCTGGAACAGGAGCTGACGATCATCGGCAAGATGGAAAATGCAGCTGACGTGGTGATCCCAAGACCTACCGTAAGCCGTGTCCATGCTCGGATCCGCAAAGTAGAAGAAGGATATTTTCTGGCTGATCTGAATTCACGAAACGGAACTTCTGTGAATGGAAGAATGCTCAAAGCAAATGAGGAATACCAGCTTCAGGATGAAGATGAAGTGGATTTTGCAGAGGCACGGTATGTATTTATAGAATAAAATCCAGGAGTTTATCCAATGCAATGCTTGCCATACGTAATCCTATCTGTTAGAATATACGGAACAACGCAGGGGATCTGACAGAATGGAGTGAGGACTTTGGAAGAGATTCGGAAGGAACCGGTGACAGTGGTACTGATTCTTATTAATGTTCTGGTTTTTATTGCTGTGGAACTTACCGGGACTTCGCAGAATGCATGGCATGTGCTGGACTATGGAGCGGCATATACACCTTATATTGTACAAAATGGAGAAGTTTACCGGCTGTTTACCTCCATGTTCCTGCACTTCGGGATCGAACATCTTGTCAACAATATGCTGGTACTGTTTGTGCTGGGAAGCCGGCTGGAGCAGGTGATCGGAAAGCTCCGTTTCCTGTTTATCTATCTGGCAGGCGGGATGACCGGAAATATTTTCTCGCTGATCCTCGAACTGCGGAACCAGGATTTTTCGGTATCTGCGGGAGCATCCGGAGCAGTGTTTGCCGTAATGGGTGCGATGATCTATGTTGTGATCCGAAATAAAGGATGGCTTGGGGATCTTTCCATGAGACAGATCCTGGTCATGGCTGCATTTTCACTTTATTTTGGATTTACAAGTTCGGGAGTAGATAATGCAGCTCATATAGGCGGTATGATCGCCGGTTTTGTGCTCGCTGTTCTGATCTGGCATCCACGGAAGAAACGTGATCAGCAGATGGAGATCTACGACCAGTTATAAATCCCTGTCCAGAGGAATATATACATGAAAAGTGCTTCCACTTCCGGGAGCACTTTCAATTTCTACGGAACCATGATGGGCTTCAATGATCTGTCTGGTGACAGCAAGTCCGAGGCCGGTGCCGCCGGACTTGTAGGTTATGAAAGGCTCAAATACCCGCGTTTTTTGAGAGGAGGTCATGCCGCACCCGTTGTCACAGACTGAGATATGGACATATTGTGTGGTGGATTCGGCACGAAAACGGATGGTTCCATGCGGATGGCTGATTGATTCCTGGGCATTTCGAAGAATGTTCAGAAATACCTGTCGGATTTTTAACGGATCCAGATATAATTTGGGGAGATCATGCGGGATGTCCGTCTCAAATTCGATTTCCAGATATTCAAGCACAGGGCGAAAGGAGCTTGCGATTTCGTTCAAACAGGTGCTTAAGTCAGTTAAGACAAGGGAAAGATGCCCTGCATTCTGATATCTGGACAGGTCGTCCAGAAGCGCATGGATATATTCCAGATTTCCCAGGATATTTTCCCACTGTTCATCATAAGAGAGGTCTGGGTGGGAGGAAGCGAGAAGCTGCAGTTCACTGGAGAGAAGAGCCAGTGGATTACGCAGCTCATGAGAAAATCTGGAAAGCAGGATCTGAAGTTGTTCTGTATTCTTTGCAGAATCGATGTTTTCTCTCATAATCTGTCACCTCATGTCAAGTGTAGCATCGCAAAATGAACAGAGCAACAAATTTCGTATTGAAAAAATCGAAGAAATACGTCACAATAGAACCAGAAAACACTATAAAATAAAGGAGAAAACGACCATGGAAAATTGTATTTTTTGTAAAATTGCAAATGGAGAAATTCCGGCAGCTACTTTATATGAGGATGATGACTTCCGTGTGATCCTGGATCTGGGACCGGCAAGCAAGGGACATGCCCTCATTCTTCCGAAAGCACATGCAGCCAATATCTATGAACTTCCGGATGAAACAGCAGGCAAGGCAATGATCCTCGCAAAGCATATGGCAACGAAACTCAGAGACGGACTGAAATGTGATGGCTTCAACATCGTGCAGAACAATGGAGAGATCGCAGGCCAGACAGTCTTTCATTTCCATATGCATCTGATCCCGAGATATGAGGGAGACAATGTTGGGATTACCTGGAAACCTGGCAATCTGACTGATGAGGAGAGAGAGGAAATTCTGGCAAAAGTAAAATAAAAATGCCGGAATGCTATGAAAGATATGGTTGAGAATTTTACAGGCTTTTATAATGCTTTCTTTGAATTCTCAGCAAGAAGTGCCTACAGGATCGTGAAAGAAAAGAATACCGCCATGGATATTGCACAGGAAGTATTTCTGTATTTCCTCAAAAATCAGGAGACGCTTGATTTCTCAGATGAGGCGAAATTAAGAGCCAAGATTGGATGGAAAACCAGGAAGGTATGTCTTGATTATCTGGAGCGGTCCTGTAACAAACATGAAATGTGTATTATCAATGATGAGGACAATGGTGCCGATATCATAGATGAGAAGAATAATCCTGAAGTTGTTATTCTCGAATTAGAGGACAAGGCAGACAGGGAACTTGCCCTTGAAATGCTTCGGAGGGAAAATCCTGTGAGTTATGATATTCTGATCAGGACACAGCTTTACGGAGTGCCGCCGGATGTGGTGGCGAAGGAGTATGGAGTAAGCAGAAATGCTATCAATAATCGTAATCTGAGGTCGAAGGCGTGGATGGAAGAGAAACTTAAAAAAATACGCAGACAAACCTGAGCGGAATGCCTGCGTGAAATAAATTCTGTTATTTGGAAACACATCCCTCAACGAGAGAGACAATGTGATGGATAGAATCCATCTGTTTGCTTGCTGCCATGGCTTCTTCGAAAGAATGACGGTTATCATAAAGCTGATGGATCGTATCAAGGAGCTTCTGGTCAGTAATCTCTTCTTCCTCAAGAACCATGCTGTAACCCTGTTTTTCGAAAGAACGGGCATTGAGGATCTGGTCACCGCGGCTTGCATTGGCTGATAGCGGGATCAGAAGATTTGGTTTGTGAAGAGCACTGATCTCGCAGATCGCATTAGCTCCGGCACGGGAGATCACAACATCTGCCAGGGCAAAGAGATCCGGCAGCTCATCTTTGATATATTCGTACTGTACGTATCCGGCTGTGCCGGTCAGCTTTTCGTCCATTTTTCCCTTACCACACAGATGAATTACCTGGAAATCCTTCAGAAGTTCCGGAAGGATCTTGCGCACATGGTCGTTGACTGAGGCTGCACCGAGGCTTCCACCGATGATCATAAGGACTGGTTTGTCTGCGGTGAATCCACAGAACTGGCGACCTGCTTCTTTGTCGCCGTTTAATAATTCCTGACGGATCGGAGTACCGGTAAGAACAGCCTTGTCCTTCGGAAGAGAGCTGACAGTTTCCGGAAAGTTACAGCAGACTTTTACGGCAGATGGAATACACAGTTTGTTGGCAAGTCCTGGAGTCATATCAGACTCATGGATGATTGCTGGGATTTTACAACGCTTTGCAGCGATAACAACAGGGACGGTAACGAAACCTCCCTTGGAGAATACAACATCGGGTTTCAGCTGTTTGAGAAGCTTTTTGGCTTCATGAAATCCTTTGAGAACGCGGAACGGATCAGAGAAGTTCTTGGGATCGAAATAACGTCTTAATTTACCGGAAGAAATTCCATAATACGGAATTCCAAGTTCCTCGATCAGTTTACGTTCGATCCCGTTATAGGAACCGATATAAGATATCTGATATCCAGCATCCTTAAGAGCTGGGATCAGAGCTATGTTTGGAGTAACGTGTCCGGCAGTACCGCCGCCGGTAAGAACAATATGCTTCATGGGAATTCCTCCTGAAAAATCTTTTTTATTATTACCAATAACTATGAACCACAAGGGATGAATTGTCAAGGAAAGATGAGAGGGAGCTGGAAAACCATCGGCAGGAGACATCACTTTATGAGAAAAGAATTTGAAGAAAACGAAGAATCGAAAAAAATTTTAGAAAATAACCTGGAAATACAGGATGAGATAGATGACGAAACCTTCCAGAAGATCCTGGAAGAAGAATTTATAGAACGAGAGAAACAGATTGAGGAAGCTCTCTTTGCGGACGAAGACTTCGAGGATCTTAAACTTACGGACAAAGAAGTGCAGGATTCTTATCAGGAACTGATGCGCCGGTTTGAGGAGGAAAAGAAGGAAAGCGCAGAATTTTCCGAGGAACTGGTACCGGATGAGAAAAAGGTGCTCTCAATGGAAGAAGCACGCGAACGCGGGAAAAAGGCTGCGGGTGGTCTGCATCGGCTTGGGAGAGTCGTGGAGATGGCTGTTGTTGCTGTTGCGTGTGTGTTTGCGGCGAGTATGACTAGTGAGGCGAATCGGACGTATTTGGTGAATAGTGTGCGGATTTGGAGTGGGGATGACTCGAAGATAGTAACAGATAATGATGAGAAAAATGAAAAGTCTAATTTGGATGAAGAGGTAGCTGTTGCAGAGATAGAAGAAAAATTAAATGTAGAAGTTCCTCAATTTTATTACAGACCATATAAATTTGAATTCTCAAATTATGTAATAGATGAACTGACATCATTGGCCAGGATAGAATATGACTATAAAAAAAATCTTATTGTATTGCTTATAGATAAGCAAAATGATGGTAGGTCAAGTAGAATAAAAAGTGCATGTGGAGATGAACAAAATTTAATAGTAACGAGTAATGATGGAACAATAGTACAAATAAAGCGAAATTATGATGATGAAGAAACAAGTTATTCAGCAGAATGGGAGAAAAATGGGGTGACCTATACCTTATCAGGCAAAATAGAACTAGAAGAAATAAAAAAAATTATTAAAAAAATGCTTTTTTAGCGTGATTTTTGCTTTTTTCTGTCGTATTAATAATGTAAGGGTTGTTTATGACAGAAAGGAAGTGAAAGTGGCAAAGAAATGGAAACAAGCATTGCTGGCAGGTTTAACCGCAGGAATGGTATTTGTAGGAAGTTCACAATCAGTATTAGCAGATTCTTATGACAATCTTATGGATGCAATTTTGACTGAAGAAACAGATAATGATGAAATTACAGACGAAGAAACAACAGAAGATTTTGCAGAAGATACCAGCTATAGTTTACTTCGCAGTACAAATTTAAATTTTGGAACAGTAAAAATTAAAAGACTGGCCAGTAATGAAATTGCTATTTATGGCCTGACACAGTGCCATAAGGTGTGTAGCAAAACCTATTTGTATTTATATCTTGAACGTAAGGTAAATGGTAGTTACGGTACATATAAATACTGGGAATTTACAGGAAGTAATGCAGGGCATCTTGAGCGAACAATCGACGTCGCAGTCCCAAGCGGTACCTACTACCGTGTCCGCGGCTACCACGCAGCAAGTAACGGAGGTCTGAAAGAGTCCACATCCACGTTAACAAGTGGTATTCTGGCAAACTAATCTTTCTACCGGACCAACAGAAAAAGAAAAATATCAAGCAACAAACCTACAACTGAATAGCGAAGCATGGGTGCAGCCAGAAGGATGACACAACAGATAAAGTGAACGAACAAAAATAAACCGGAGTAAACATCCATTACCGTCCAGCTGGCGCGAAGTGCTTGCAGTAACCGATTACATGGAGAGATATCCAGATCGGTAAAAACAACATCATACAACATACATACAAACAACATACACAGAAGCGGGGTGAAATTTATAAAAATTTCATCCCGTTTTTGTGTCTAAAGACTGTTAAAAACTTACCATATCGTGTATAATAATTACAACTAGAATGTATTGGAATAATTGTCAGAAAAAGGGGGTTCGCACATGAAGATTACCTTTATTGGGGCGACGCACGAAGTAACTGGTAGTTGTTATTATCTGGAAGCAGCAGGTAAGAAGTTTCTGGTAGACTGCGGTATGGAACAGGGACCGGATTATTATCAGAATCAGGAAATCCCAGTTAATCCGGGAGACCTGGATTTCGTTCTTTTGACACACGCGCATATGGATCATTCCGGAAACCTGCCCGCTATCTATGCAAAAGGCTTTATGGGTCCGATCTATGCGACCCAGGCAACCTGTCATCTCTGCGATATCATGCTCCGTGACAGCGCGCATATTCAGATGTTTGAGGCAGAATGGCGTAACCGTAAGGGACGCCGTCAGGGTAAACCGGAATTTGTACCTGCCTACACGATGGAAGATGCCATGGGTGTAATACAGAATTTTGTACCATGCCCCTACGAAAAAACAATCACCCCGGCACCAGGGATTTCCGTTCGGTTTGTAGACGCAGGACACCTTCTCGGATCAGCAAGCATTGAACTGACCATCCAGGAGGACGGAGAGGAAGAGAAGATCGTCTTCTCAGGAGATATCGGAAACCTCCATCAGCCGCTGATCAAGGACCCGACTTACCTCCATGATGCAGATTATGTTGTCATGGAATCCACCTATGGTGACAGAAGCCACGGGGAACGTCCGGACTATGTTGCCATCCTTTCAGAAGTGATCCAGCATACGTTTGACAGAGGCGGAAGCGTTATCATCCCGTCTTTTGCGGTCGGCCGTACACAGGAAATGCTGTACTTTATCCGGCAGATCAAGGAAGAAAACCGTGTCACAGGACATGGCAACTTCAAGGTCTATGTCGACAGCCCGTTGGCAAACGAGGCGACGACGATCTTTAATGAACATCAGTATGACTGCTTTGACGAAGAAGCGATCGCACTGGTTCAGAAGGGAATCAACCCGCTGATGTTCCCGGGACTCCGTACATCCATCACAAGCGATGACTCCCGAGCCATCAACTATGATGAGGACTGCAAGGTGATCATTTCCGCGAGCGGTATGTGTGACGCAGGACGAATCAAGCATCATCTGAAACATAACTTATGGGATTCAAGAAATACGATACTTTTTGTAGGATATCAGGCGATCGGAACGCTGGGAAGAGCACTGATCGAGGGAGCCGAGGACGTGAAGCTTTTTGGCGAGACTGTCCATGTAGGCGCAGAGATCCGCCAGATGCCGGGAATCAGCGGCCATGCCGATGTCAACGGTCTGATAGACTGGATCAAAGCCTTTGGCGACAAGCCGAAGAAAGTATTTGTAACACATGGCGATGACGAAGTGACGGAGATTTTTGCCCGCCGTCTGCATGATGAGATGGGACTGGACTCCATGGCTCCGTTCAGCGGTACGATCTACGATCTTAAGGCAAACAGCTGCATCTACGAGGCACAGGGTATCCGCATCACCAAGGCTTCCGCTTCCCCGAAGGCAAGCAAAGCCGCAAGAGCATTCCAGAAACTGGTTGCTATGGGACAGCGTCTTATGTCCGTTATCCGCAAGAGCGAGGGCATTCCAAACAAAGACCTCGACCGCTTTGCGAGAGATATCCAGTCGCTGTGTGATAAATGGGACAGAGATGATATCTGATACACAGAACAATTCTATATGCAATACAAAAAAGGGAGAGGCTTTTATACCTCTCCTAATGCCTGTTTTAATGCTTTGGAAAGCTGATCCGGGCAGGAAGTCGGTCTGAAACCACAACGGATCCCTTCCAGTCTGCTGATCGCTTCTTTGGCATCCATTCCCTCGATGAGCTTGGCAACACCCTGTGTGTTTCCGGAGCAGCCGCCCTGGAATTTCACGTCGTGAACCTTTCCTGCATCGTCAATATCAAATGAAATGGCGCTGGAACAGACACCAGATGTCTTGTATACCATAGTAAAATCCTCCTTTGAATTCAACATTTACGGCAGTTTTCCCTGTCGAACTAATATTATAACAGAAAGCAAAAAAAGTTTCCATATAATCTGAAGTTTTGTTATAATAAAAAAAACAGTAACGAAATGTTTACTGAAAGCAGAATAGTCAGTGATATAATAAAAAACTGCCATAGAGAATGTGCAGTCACTGGTTTGATAAAAATATAAAGAATTTTTTTACAGATAAAACATACACACAGAGGAGAATAACTATTATGAGACGTATTGGTATCATCGGCGCAATGGAAGTAGAAGTAGAGAAACTCAAAGAACGCATGCAGGACGTAGAGATCACCCGCAAAGCATCCATGGAATTTTATGCAGGAACCCTCGAGGGCAAGAACGTAGTTGTAGTCCGTTCCGGGATTGGCAAGGTAAACGCGGCAGTCTGCACACAGATCCTGATCGACGATTTTGACGCAGAAGTTGTCATCAACACCGGTATCGCAGGAAGCCTGAATGCTGATATCAACATCGGAGACCTTGTGATCTCCACAGACCTTGTACATCACGACATGAATGCAGTCGCATTCGGATATCCGGCAGGACAGATCCCGCAAATGGAGACTTTTTCCTTCAAAAGCGATGAGGCTCTGCGTAAACTTGCCGTACAGGCATGCAAGGATGTAAACCCGGATATTGAAGTTTTTGAGGGACGTATCGCATCCGGAGATCAGTTCGTGGCAGATCAGGGAGTCAAGGACGAGATCGTGAAACAGTTCGATGCTTACGCAGTAGAGATGGAGGGTGCAGCGATCGCACAGGCTGCTTACCTTAACAATGTTCCGTTCCTTGTAGTCCGCGCGATCTCTGATAAAGCAGATGGAAGTGCAGAAGTAGACTACCCGACTTTCGAGGCGATGGCAGTAGAACACTGCGTCAAGATGACACTTCGCATCCTGAATCAGATCCAGGGCTGATTGTTACTGCCCACAGCATCTGTGAACAGTAACAGTCGAAATCGCCTGATTTCTGACTGAAAACGCACACTACAGACCCAAGCGCATAGACTATTATAGAAATGGGAAAAACAGGAGAAATTTATGTACTATGACAGATTTTTTCCATTCTATGTAGCGTATGCGAATCCCGCTCTTTATGACGGGGAACGGATACAGGAGCAGGAGTTTGCTCTGATGAAATCCTACTATCCCGAGGCGGCAGGCAGGATCCAGGAAAAAGTGGAGGAAGAATGCCAGCTTCTGGATTATGAGGGAAGCAGACTTTATGACGAATATCCGGATAAATTTATGCTGCATCAGCTGTGCAGGCAGATCCGTACGCAGGTAGAAGGCGAGACAGCAGCCCAGGGTGTACCAGACAGCCTTATGGATGATCTCATCCAGGTCCTTCTCTGCCAGGAAATCTCCCGCAGACGATGCAGAAGACATAGGTATTATACGACTGTTCACAGATAGGATGTATCCCGCGAGGTGTTTTGGTATGAATATACCAAAATCCCGAGACATACGGGGCAAAATGCCATCACCGGAGGTGATTTGGAATGCATTTTGACCAAGTTGCTGTGAACGGAGTGAACAGTAACAGTTACAGTTTATATAGATAGAAAGAATTTAATATGAAAACATTACAGGAATTTTTGGAGGAACAGTTTGACCAGGAAATGATGCTGGCGGTCTTGAGCGGACAGAGAAAGAAAGATGCTGACGTTCCGTCAAAGGTGCGTATACGTCCTGTGGAGATCAAAGGAACTGTCTGCTATCAGGCAACCGCGACAGTCGGACAGAAGGCCATCCACAAGAACTATACACACGAGGAAGTGCTCAATTACATCACAGACTGCCTCGAAAATGGTTTTTCCCAGCTTCAGATACAGGGACAGCGCAAAGATGCTTCCGTTCTTGTCAGCAAGAAGGGGAAACAGACCATGAAAGTAAAGCAGCATCCGGCACTGGAACCAGTGAAGATCATGGCACACAACAGGGTAAAGCAGTATATTCTCAAAGAAGGAATACCGGTCCCGTTTCTGGTGGATCTTGGCGTAATGAACACACAGGGCAAAGTCCACCAGCACTCTTATGACAAATTTAAACAGATCAACCGTTTTCTGGAATTTATCGAGGATATCCTTCCGGCACTTTCCAGGGAGCGGGAGATCACGATCCTGGATTTTGGCTGCGGTAAGTCGTATCTTACTTTTGCCATGTATTATTACCTGAGAGAGCTTAAGGGTTATGATGTCAATATTATCGGCCTGGATCTCAAGACAGATGTGATCAAGAAATGCAGCGGACTCGCGCAGAAATATGGCTATGAGAAACTGCATTTCCTGCAGGGAGATATCGCAGATTATGACGGCGTTACGAAGGTAGATATGGTCGTAACACTTCATGCCTGTGACAAGGCAACCGATTATGCACTTGCCAAGGCAGTCGAGTGGGGCGCAGAGGTCATCCTTTCCGTGCCGTGCTGCCAGCATGAACTGAACGATAAGATCCAGAACGAACTTCTCAAACCGGTTCTCAAATACGGGATCCTCAAAGAAAGAATGTCCGCGCTCCTGACAGACGGGATCCGCGCGGAACTTCTTGAATCGAAGGGATACCGTACACAGATCCTTGAGTTCATCGACATGGAACACACGCCGAAGAACCTTCTGATCCGTGCAGTCAAGACTGGTAAGAAACAGTCCACAGACAGCCTTGCAGAGATGACAGAGGCACTTCACGCAGATCTCACACTTGAGAAACTTCTCTATCCGCAGGGCATCCAGACAGAGAAGGGAGCACAAAAACCATGAAGAATTTTCTTAAACGGTTTTTGATCCTTCTTGTTGTATTTGTGCTTGGAGTGGCGGGAACCGCATTTCTTATGAATAATGAGACGACCGATGACCGTTCAGATATGAATGATTCCACATTACCGGAGGTAATGGTACAGTTTGGAGATACGCTGACAAACCGCATGTATGGTTACAAACAGGCAATGGAGACAGATTTTGTCAGGGACAGCGTGACACCTCTGGATACGACGAAGAAACTGACGATCGCGGTAAATCCATATGACATAAAGGTCAAAAACCTTTCTTACGAGATCCGTACATCTGACGGAAGCAAAGTCATGGAAAACCGCACGATCAAAAGTCTTGAGACGGGTTCTGACGGATACCTGAGAACAGAGATCGAGATTTCTTCCGGACTTCTGATGAACCAGGAGTATTCCCTCCAGATCACGCTTGCGACAAATCACGGAGATGCGTATTACTATACGAGAGTGGTTTCAAGATCAGCCACCTATACAGAGCAGTATGCAAAATTTGCGAATGATTTTGTGCAGATGAGCCTTGATAAAGAACAGGCAGATAATCTGGCAGCTTATCTGGAAACTTCTGATTCGGCTTCCAGCAGGAATTTTGCGGGTCTGGATATCAATTCCCCTCTTGCGGATATCATCTGGGGAAATCTGAATCCGCAGTTATCCAAGGCAGGGATCCCGATCATCAAGGATATCAACGAGACGACAGCAAGTATTTCTATTGAATACGAGATCACCGCACCGGATGAAAACGGAAATGCAGAATATTATCTGGTGACAGATTTCTACAGGATGCGTTACGATGAGACGAGGATCCGTCTTCTGGATTTTGAGCGTTCTGCAACGCAGGTCTTTAATCCGTCGCTTTCTGTGATCAGCGACAGCGGACTTCTTCTGGGAGTCCGGAGCAAAAACGTGGATTACATGACGAATGAAGAGGGAACCGTAACTGCATTTACGCAGAACGGAGATCTGTGGAGTTACGCACCGGATACCGGCAAATTCGTAGAGATTTTTACATTCCGCAAGAGTGATAACGGCGATTTCCGTGATGCGAGAGTGGAGCATGATATCAAGCTTCTGAATGTAGATGATAACGGAGATGTGGATTTTATGGTCTACGGATATATGAACCGTGGAGCGCATGAAGGATACAGCGGCGTTGGGATCTACCATTACAACAATGATCAGGGCGCGATCGAGGAGCAGGTGTTTATACCATGTACCGAGTCTTATGAATTCCTGAGAGAAGACCTTGGAACTTTGTCCTATGTAAATCAGAATGATCAGTTATTCCTTATGATCTCAGGTAATCTCTATCAAATCAATATTGATGAGAATACATATGAGGTCCTGGCAGATCATATTGACAGCAGTGATTTTGGAGTTTCGACATCGAATGCACATGCTGCATGGAAGTTTGAGAGCGGGGATCAGGCCGGACAGATCGAGATGATCGATTTTGATACGATGGAAACCCGCATGATCGCACCGCAGGCTTCTCAGAAACTGAATCTTCTTGGTTTTATGAATGAGGATGTGATCTACGGAATCGTTCTGGACGGGGATACCTTGACGAATGCAAATGGTTACACGATCGATGGGATCACCACCCTGCGTATCGAAGGTTTTGACGGCACTGTCAAAAAGGAATATCACCAGGATGGTCTGTACATCGCGGGTGTGACCGTCGGCAAGACATTGATGGAATTCAACCTCATGCAGAAAAACGGCGATGCTTACAAAACTGTCAAAAAAGACAATATCATGAACAATAATACAACTTCAGCAGATCTGACCAGTGTGGAACAGACAAGTTCAACCCGCCAGGGTGTCATGGTCCGGCTTACATTTGATGAGCCGCCGTCGGCAGAAGAACCGCTGATCCTTTATGCTAAGGTGAAGAGTGTCGGCGAGAAAGTCGTAGACATTCAGGTGGACAAGAGCTCCGCAGAGGAAGTTTATTATGTATATGCAAGAGGCGGCCTGGACAGTGTCTGGACAGATCCGTCAAAAGCAGTTCAGCGTGCTGACAAACAGACAGGAGTTGTTTTGAACCGTGCACAACAGTATGTATGGGAGCGTGGAAACATGAAGACACAGCTTACCCTGAATACTACCGATGTGCCGGAGATCATCAGGACGGGTTCCTGGGATGTTCAGAACCTTCAGAATGGTCTGGGCGACAGTGCCAAAGTTGTCGATCTCACAGGATGTACTCTGGAAAATGTGCTTTATGAGGTCAGTGCACAGCGTGCCGTGATCGCCAAGACAGGAGCAGATTCCAGTGTCGTGATCGTTGGATATGATCAGTACAACACTTATTTACTTGATCCGTCTACAGGAGAAGTGAAGCCGTATGGAATGAACGACAGTACAGCACTGTTCCAGAATGCAGGAAATGTGTTTATCACTTATCTTGATCAAAAATAAACGGAAACAAAAAGAATACCAAATGACAGGGGGACAACACATATGTTAAGTAACAGTATTGCAAAACTTGTACAGTATGGAATTGAGTCAGGACTTACACCAGAATGTGAGCGCAGTTACACGATCAACCTTCTTCTTGATGTTTTTCATGAGGATGAATTCGTGGAACCGGAAGAAAAAGCTGCTGATGTAGAACTGGAAGAAACTTTGAACGAGCTTCTGGATGAGGCGGTCAAAAGAGGTCTGATCGAGGACAGTGTTGTCTACCGTGATCTTTTTGATACAAGACTTATGAACTGTCTGATGCCGCGTCCGGCACAGGTTCAGAAGGAGTTCTGGGACAGATATGAGAAGAACCCGCAGGAAGCGACTGATTATTTCTACAAACTGAGCCAGGACAGCAACTATATCCGCCGTTATCGTGTTAAGAAGGATCAGAAATGGAAAGTTGAGAGTCCGTACGGAGATATCGACATTACCATCAACCTTTCCAAACCGGAGAAGGATCCTAAGGCGATCGCTGCAGCAAAGAATGCCAAGGCAAGCAGTTATCCGAAATGCCTTCTGTGTCCGGAAAATGAGGGATATGCAGGCCGTGTAAACCATCCGGCAAGACAGAACCACAGGATCATTCCGATCACGATCAACGATACACCGTGGGGATTCCAGTATTCTCCATATGTGTATTACAATGAGCACTGCATCGTGTTCAACAGCCAGCATACACCGATGAAGATCGAGAGAAATGCGTTTATCAAGCTGTTTGATTTTGTGAAACTTTTCCCGCATTATTTCCTTGGTTCCAATGCAGACCTTCCGATCGTTGGCGGTTCTATCCTGAGCCATGACCATTTCCAGGGCGGACATTACACTTTCGCCATGGCAAAAGCACCGATCGAGAAGCATGTGACCATTCCGGGATTTGAGGATGTGGAAGCTGGGATCGTGAAATGGCCGTTATCTGTACTCCGTATCCGTCACAAAGATTCTGACCGTCTGGTGGATCTTGCGACTCATGTGCTGGAAGTATGGAGAGGATACACCGATGAATCGGCATTTGTTTTTGCAGAGACAGACGGCGAGCCGCATAATACGATCACTCCGATCGCACGTAAAGTCGGCGATATGTACGAACTTGACCTGACACTGAGAAATAATATCACAACAGAGGAGCATCCTCTTGGTGTTTATCATCCGCATGCGCAGTATCATCACATCAAGAAAGAAAACATTGGTCTGATCGAGGTTATGGGACTTGCAGTTCTTCCGGCAAGACTGAAAGAAGAGCTGGAACTTCTCGAGGAATACATCCTTGAAGGCAAGGACATCGCTTCCAACGAAAAAATCGAGAAACACGCTGCCTGGGCAGCAGAATTCCTGCCGAAATACGACAACATCAACAAGGACAATGTTCATGAGATCCTTCAGAAAGAAGTTGGGATCGTCTTCACCCACGTTCTCGAAGACGCCGGCGTCTACAAATGCACACCGGAAGGCAGAGAGGCATTTATGAGATTTATCGAAACTTTATAAGAACACTATACACTAGTGCACTGTATCATTGACATTTCGCTAAATAACTTGCCTGTTTTCCCATCGAACTGCGTTGACTTCGCTCAACGATGCCACCGCATCGCCTCGTTCAGTCGCCTTGTCGATGAAAAAACATTCTGCGTTATTTAACTGAAAGTCAATGAGACAGCACACTAGTATAACAGTTTCCACGAGAGGGGCTTCGGCTGTGACAGGCTGAGGTCCCTTTTGTTTATATTCTTTTAACAAAAAATTTTACAGATAAGCGGGAATGATATGGTACAATAGCGCTAATATAAATAAATGGCACAGGGTAAACTTATAATAACGGAAACAGGGCGAAGCAGTAACAGAAATCATGAGGAGAGGTGACTTTATGAAAGATGATCTGAACAAACCAGAAGATAAGAAGCAGAAACAGCCAAAGTTTGAGAAGAAATCCACAGACCAGCGTACGCAGGCGACACCGCCAGTGGATAACTCTGGTGAGGAGGAGATCCCGGAGTGGAAAAGTTCGATTCGCAGGGAGCCGGTGCAGGAGGAGAAGCCGGAACGGAAGATGCCGGTTATCGATAAGAAGTATATGATAGCGGCGGCAGCGGTCGTTGTGCTGGGAGCGGTGGCATTTGGAGTTGCTCCGAGGATCATGAAAGACCCGGAAACGAAGAAGCAGATCGAGGAAGCGAAGAAGCAGGCTGCACAGGAAGAAACTGCGAGCGCAGATGAGGGTCAGGAAAGCGTAGAACAGGGGGATGGATTACAGGCAGATGAGGCAGCCTTGAAATCGGATACATCAAATGTAACAGAAACAACAGATGTGTCAGATACAGCGGATGAATCGAAGACTGCGGATGCATCAGATAAAACAGATACACCAGGCACCGGACAGCAGGACAGCAAGGCTAATGGTAAGGGAAAAATCGCCACACCTCCAATCACAGGTCTCGCACATGCTGAGAGCTATGAATCTTTATATGAGATCCTGCACAAATGGCAGAGTGACAACAACAACTGGAACGCCGCAGATGGCGCGCGCGGTATTGTAGAATATTCTACAGTGGATACGATCGAAGAAAGCACCGCAGATGCTGTTGCCACGGAGGATTCTTCTGCGGCAATGTATCCGTCTGATATTGACACAGGTTTTACCTATGATGAATCACAGGAATCTGTTGACCATTCAACAACCAACACACAGGAAGAAAACGTCGACGAGGCAGACATTGTCAAGACAGACGGGACCTACATCTATGCAATGAACAGCAGGGGCGATATCCGTATCGTAGATGCCGCTTCCATGAAACTGGTCAGCGAGATCTCCGGCGACCGTAATGCTGATTATATGGAAATGTACTTAAATGGCGACAGCCTCCAGGTGATCCGCCAGCAGGAGACATATATTACTTATAAAGGAGAGATAAACCTTTCTTCATCTGACAGCAGCGACCAGGGAACCGACGCGCAGGATAACAGCGACAGCAAAAAAGATAACACAGACACTAACACCGTCCGCGCCAGCTACAGCGTCCCGGTGACAACGGTCTCCGTCGACACCTACGACATTTCCGACCGCGAGAATCCGAAACAGACAGGAACCTGCCAGCAGGATGGCACATACCTTTCTTCCAGAAGAAACGGCGGGAATCTTTATCTCTTTACTTCCTACTCTCCGGACACCACAGACGGGGTCGATGCAAAAGTAAAATACATTCCGCGGATCGATGACGAGTATATCGCATACGACCACATTTACCTGCCGGCAGCCGAAGAAACAACAGATTACACCTACGACGGCAAAAACTATCTGGTAGCATCCTCCGTCTCCGATGAGAACCCGGACCAGATCACAGACAGCATGGCAGTTGTCAGCGGTGCAGAGACTTTTTACGTAAGCGAATCCAATATCTATTCTGCCGTTTCTGACTGGACCGCATCCGACACGAAACCGCGCATGGAGATCGTCCGCATCGGTTATGAGGATGGCTTTTTTACAGAAGGAAGCACCGGTTCCGTATCCGGAGAACTCAACAACAGCTTTTCCATGGATGAGTATAACGGAAACCTCCGTCTGGTCACAACAACCGCAGGCTGGAACAAAGATTACAGCGAATATACCAGAACCAACGGACTTTATATCCTCGATGCAGACATGAAAACCATCGGCAAGATCGAGAACCTTGCCGATAACGAAGAGATCAAGTCTGCCCGCTTCATGGGAGATACCGGATATTTTGTCACCTACAGAAACACAGACCCGCTGTTTTCAGCAGATCTTTCTGACCCGACGAAACCGAAGATCATCGGCGAACTTGAGATCACCGGCTTCTCCGAATACCTTCATTTCTACGGAGAAAACAAGCTGCTCGGTATCGGCTGGGAGACAGATCCCGACACAGGCAGCATCGAAGGGCTGAAATGCTCCATGTTCGACATCACAGATCCTTCCGATGTCAAAGAGATCGACCGCATTGTCCTCAAGAACGTGTCCATTTGTGATGCACTTTCCAATTACCGCGCGATCCTGGCATCCCCGGACAAAAACCTCTTCGGTTTTGCCTACGGGCTGTATAAGAACAGCGGCACAGGAGACTACTACCACACAGAAGAGCAGTATTACTACGGACTCCTTTCCTACAGCGAAGAAGACGGTTTTGTTCCGGGCGCATACCTGAACATCACACAGAGCGGTTTGTTTGACGATGCACTCACCAATACGGAATACCGCACCATGAGAGGCATTTATATTTCAGATACTTTTTATCTTGTTACAGAAAACGGCATCAGTTCCTACGATATGACAGATGGATATAAACTTACAGATACTCTTCTCTTGGAACAGTAACGATATGGAGGAAAATCCTCCAATCTTCCATATTTACACCTTGCAGGAATGAGACGAATAGTCTATACTAGAAATCAATTGGATGAGAAATGAAAGACAGAGAGGAAACAGATTATGAAGCTTACAACTGTAAGAGAAATTTACAAAAACAGAGAACAATATATGAACCAGGAAGTGACAGTAGGAGGCTGGGTCCGCAGCGTCCGTGGTTCCAAGGCATTTGGATTCATCGTCCTTCATGACGGAACCTATTTCGAGACACTTCAGATCGTATATCACGACACCATGGAGAACTTTGCTGAGATCAGCAAATTAAACGTAGGTGCTGCCATCATCGTCAAAGGAACCCTCGTTCCGACACCGGAAGCAAAGCAGCCGTTTGAAATCCAGGCAGAGGAAGTACAGGTAGAGGGCGCATCCGCACCGGATTACCCGCTTCAGAAGAAACGTCATACTCTTGAATACTTAAGAACCATGACACACTTAAGACCGAGAACCAATACTTTCCAGGCCGTATTCCGTGTACGTTCCCTGTGCGCTTATGCGATCCACAAATTCTTCCAGGAGAGAGGATTTGTTTACGTTCATACACCACTGATCACAGGAAGCGACTGTGAGGGCGCAGGAGAGATGTTCCAGGTAACCACACTGGATATGAAGAACCCGCCGCTGAACGAGGACGGAACTGTAGACTACAGCAAGGACTTCTTTGGTAAGGAGACAAACCTCACCGTAAGCGGACAGCTCAACGGCGAGACTTATGCACAGGCATTCCGTAACATCTACACCTTCGGACCGACCTTCCGTGCAGAGAACTCCAACACCACACGTCATGCCGCTGAGTTCTGGATGATCGAGCCAGAGTGTGCATTTGCAGACCTCAACGACAACATGGATCTCGCAGAAGCAATGCTCAAATACGTGATCCGTTATGTACTTGAGAACGCTCCGGAAGAAATGAACTTCTTCAATTCCTTCATCGACAAGGGGCTTCTGGACCGTCTGAACCACGTAGTAAATTCCGAATTCGGTCATGTAACCTACACAGAGGCGATCGAGCTTCTTGAGAAAAACAACGACAAATTCGATTACAAAGTATTCTGGGGATGCGACCTTCAGACAGAGCATGAGCGCTATCTGACAGAGCAGATCTTTAAGAAACCTGTATTCGTTACAGATTATCCGAAGGAGATCAAAGCATTCTACATGAAACTGAATGACGACGGCAAGACCGTTGCAGCTATGGACTGCCTTGTTCCTGGAATCGGAGAAATCATCGGAGGAAGCCAGAGAGAGGACGACTACGAGAAACTGAAATCCCGTATGGATGAACTCGGACTCAAAGCCGAGGATTACCAGTTCTACATGGATCTTCGTAAATATGGTTCTACCCGTCATTCCGGATACGGACTTGGCTTTGAACGCTGCGTAATGTATCTGACAGGAATGGGCAACATCCGTGACGTGATCCCGTTCCCGAGAACTGTAAATAACTGTGATTTATAAGGAGTAATAAATAAATGATAAGATTTATTCATCTTGCAGATGTGCACCTTGGGGCAGTGCCGGATCGGGGCTGCCCGTGGAGTCGCGAGCGGGAAGAAGAAATCTGGGAGACATTCCGCCGGGTGATTGTGACAATACGCAAGAGCCCGGTGGATTTGCTATTTATAGCCGGAGATCTCTTTCATCGCCAGCCTCTTATAAGCGAACTGAGAGAGATAAATGATCTTTTTGCCACGATCAGCCAGACCCGGATCTTTCTCATGGCAGGAGACAACGACTACATGAAGGAGGATTCTTTCTACCGGACATTCAAATGGAATGAGAATGTATCGCTTTTTGACGAAGAATCCCGTACCTGCATCGAGATCCCGGACAAAAACATCTATGTGTATGGCTTAAGTTACGAACATAAAGAGATCCACGAAGCACTCTATGATGACTGGAAGAAATCCGACAAGAGAGGTTTTCATGTTCTGATGGCCCATGGCGGAGACGAAGAACATATCCCGATGGATTTCCGTAAGATGGCAGAGGGTGGATTTGACTATGTCGCACTTGGACACAGGTGTCAGCAGCAGGCTCCATTAAAGGACTGGATGCTGTATTCTGGCGCTCTCGAGCCGATCGACCGCAATGATCTGGGAGAACATGGATATATAGAGGGTACTTACGATGAGGGCAAAGTAAGGACACGTTTCGTGCCATTCGCCAGCCGCTCTTATCAGAATCTTCTTCTGACAGTCAGAGAAGGATCTACCCAGCATACGCTTGAGGAAATGCTGCGTAATGAGATCATGAAACGCGGCGGCAAGAATATCTACCGCGTGATCATACAGGGAACCCGCTCGCCGGGAAGCCTTCTTCTTGCAGAACGGCTCAAATCCATGGGAAATATCGTGGAAGTTTTGGACGAATCCCGCCCGGCATATGATCTTGAGAAACTTCATGAGCAATATAAGGGAACCCTGATCGGAGATTATATCGAGCAGTTCCCGGACAATGGCCGCAGACCTGTCGTACAGGACAAAGCCCTCTACCACGGACTGCAGGCCCTTCTGAACGCATCTGTACTTGTGAATGGAAGAGTCATGCAGGATGCAGAGCAGAAGGACCTGGGACGCATCTTACAGATGCTCAAGATGTCTCGCAAGGGCTACCAGGTACAGGTGGAACGCCGCAGGAAGGACGATCAGACAGAGAAACAGAAGATCCGCAACGCCATTGACCGCAAGAATATAGAACTTCATGATCTGGAAGAACAGAGGATCGAGATGCGCGCACAGGAGGATTCCCTGCGCAAACTGAACGGAGGCCACAGCGAGGGGATCACGGAAGAACGGATCGATCAGCTGGAGCGTAAGAACCAGCTGCAGACAGCAGGGCTTGGCCTTACGTTTATTCTATTTCTGGCAGGAGCGCTCATCATGGGGATACACTTCAAGGAAGTGCTTCTGGCGCTTGTAGCTGCCGCCGCAGGAATCTGTCTGTTGCTGCTGGAAGGATTTTTTAACATGAAGACCATCCGTGAGCTTGAGAAGCGCAGACGGCTCAGGAAACGCTTCCTTGCCCGTCAGGACCGCCTGCAGTCCGGCAAAGAAGATCTTGATGAAGAAATCAAAGAAAAAGAGACCAGCCTGTCAAATCTGATGGAAGAATATCAGGAGATCGAAGACTATACATATCTTCCGATCGCGGAAGAAATAGAGATAGATTCTCTGAATCTGGCAATGTCCACGATCCAGAAGCTTGCAGGACAGAACGATCCTGAACTGGCAGAAGACCAGAATTAATATACTCATAATATTCAAATACCCCGCAGAGAAGATGCAAGAACATCCTCCCCGCGGGGTATTTAGTATGGAAGAAAAAAATGTAATCAGAATAGAAGACAGATTTACTCCCAGATATGCGATTTATTTCTCATCATACTGAGCCATATAATTGGACACGCAGCGCTTGATCCTGTCTGCCGGGTTCAGCAGGTGGCTGACAGACATATCATGGTTCAGAGTGTCGATGATCAGGGCGATATACTTACTCATATCACAGCTGATGTAGTATGGCTTCGCAAGAAGTTCCGGAGTCTGATAGATCAGGTTGGTGGTCAGAAGCTTATCAAAGATTCCGTTTCTTGCAGCATCGTCAAACTTCTCAAGTCCATCTGTAAAGAAGCCGAAGGTTGTGCAGATATAGATCCTGCCTGCACCACGTTTCTTGAGGAGAGATGCAATCTCAAGGATACTGTATCCGGAGGAGATCATATCGTCGATCAGGATAACGTCCTTGCCCTCGAGCTTCGGTCCAAGAAACTCGTAAGCTGCGATCGGATGACGGCCGTTCACCTTGCGGGTGTAGTCCAGTCTGCGGTAGTACATACCCATGTCAACACCGAGGACGTTGGCAAGGTAGATCGCTCTTCTCATACTTCCTTCATCCGGGCTGATGATCATGAAATGGTCATTGTCGATATGAAGTCCCTCTTCGTTCTTAAGAAGAGCCTTAATGAATTGATAAGCCGGCTGGATGGTCTCAAAACCATGAAGCGGAGTAGCATTCTGTACACGCGCATCATGTGCGTCAAAAGTGATGATGTTCTCTACGCCCATTCCGGTCAGTTCCTGGAGTGCAGATGCACAGTCCAGAGATTCACGGCCAGTACGTTTGCTCTGGCGGCTCTCATAAAGGTACGGCATGATGACATTGACACGGCGTGCTTTGCCGCCGATCGCTGCGATCACACGTTTCAGATCCTGAAAATGGTCGTCCGGAGACATCAGGTTGGTGAATCCGCTGATACGGTAAGTCAGGCTGTAGTTGGTTACATCTACCATAAGATAGATATCATCACCACGGACAGATTCATTGACCTCACCCTTACCTTCACCGGAGCCAAAACGAGGAGTTTTGACATCGACAATGTAAGAATCGCGCTGATATCCTTCAAATGCGAAGGACTGCATTTCTGCGTGGTCTCTTTCGTTTCTCCATTTAACAAGCCATTCATTGACCTTTTCGCCAAGGGGACGACAGCTTTCCAGAGGGATGAGTCCCAGTCTTCCTACTGGAAGTGTAGTCAGTTCCTTGTTGTTTAACTGTGCCATCTTTATTTTCCTCCTAAAAATATTTTCTGTATTCGGATGTCTTTGCCGATCAGTTTCAACATCTGATAGTTGCTCGCGATCCGGGAAAAAGTTCTCTCGGAATATGTGGCTGAGAAATCCTCAAGTGTCAGATTCGTTGAAATGACCGTGGATTTACGCCGGGCAATACGCTCGTTGATGCACAAAAATAACTGCGAGGACACAAAGCTGTTGGTCAGCTCCGTACCCAGATCATCAATGATCAGTAGATCACAGTCCAGGATAAAATTTTCGCCGGGGTCGGTTTCGGATCTTCTGGAAAAAGCTGTCTGAGCCATGCTGTCAAACAGATCAAACGCAGAAAAATACAAAACACAGTGAGAACTCTCCAGAAGCGCATTGGCGATACAGTGGGAAAGAAAAGTCTTGCCTACACCGGTGCTGCCATAGAAAAACAGATTCTGGAAGCGGGAGTCAAAATCCTGCACAAAGTTCCAGGCGGTATCGTAAGCCCGCTGTGCTGTCTGGCGGGCAGTTAATCCTGTTGCTTCATTTTTTATTGTATCAGAATACCAGTCAAAAGAAAAGTGCTCAAAGTTTTCTTTTTTGAGAATCTCTGTAAGATTTGACTGTGTATAAAGAAGCTCGATCTCTGCTTTTTTGAAACAGGCGCATTTGCGGTGGCCGTCAGTATATCCTGTATCCTGACATTCACGGCAGAAATAATGCGGTTTCAGGTAATCCGCAGGAAACCCGTTTGCCTTGAGAAGAGAGATCCGCTCATTGGCAAGCGCAGCAACCTCCTCGCGCAGTTCCTCGATGGAAGCCGGCTGTCCGAGAAGCAATGCACGGGCCTTGCGGGCACTCAAAGATGCGATTTCCTGGTCGATCTCCAGGAGTCTGGGAACTCGTGTATACGCTTCTTTGCGCCGCTCCTCGAGAGCACGCTGGACCTCTGACTGACGGCGGCTATATTCTCTCATGATGGTATCATATTGAAAATTCTGTAAAGCCACGCTTTCCTCCTTATGTGTAAAACCAGAAAGCTTACTGATTCAGCAGATGCTTCTCATATTCGCTGAAATCATATTCTCTCTGTTCGAAATTGTTAAAACGGTTATTGGAAGCAGGTGCGGCCGGTTTCCTGGCGGCAGCCTTCCTGCTCTGGCGGCGCTTCTGGTGCTCATCGTCCAGAGAACGGATGTCGTCCAGAGTTTTGACTTCTTTCTTCTTCCAGCCCTCGAGGATTTTGTCCGTATACTGGAAACTTGCCTGTCCGGTCTGGAGAACGGTACGGTTACATGCTTCCTGGATGATCTCCATGGAAAAACAATAAGTCTTGAGCCAGGTATCCATAAGCGTGATCTCTGTCTCAACCGGGTTACGGTTCGTGATCCCCAGCGCCTTGAGGATCGTAAAATATTCCTTATTATAACGTGAATTGGAACGCTTCGCCTGCTCGACAGTAGTGATGCCTTCCTCAGCCCAGGCAATGGCAACCTTCTCAATGTAACGGATGCTCTTGTGGTTGTGGCTGACGCAGTATTCAAGAAGATACTCGATCAGATCCGCGCTTAAGCCAAGCCCGTCATAAAAGAAGAGCAGCTTCTGGCTCTCCGTAGGGGAGAGCGTCTTGCCGAGGTACTGTTCTGCGATATAAAGGATCTGGATGATCTCCTCATTCTGCTTCAGCTCGCGGATACGCTCAGGGGTCAGTTCCTGCTTCTTATCAGAAGAAGCTTTGCCAGTGGTAACAGAAGGCTCCGCAGTGGCGGAAGGAGCTGATGCAGCCTGAACAGCCGGCTGTTCTACGGTGGAAACGGTCTCCACAGAAGCAGAGACAGAAGAAGCAGTCTCCGTATGCTTATCCGGAGAGAGCAGTGCAATCCCGCAGAGTTTATCACTGTCTGTGAAATCAAGGACAAGGAGCTCCTGCTTTGCCCAGTATTTCAGCGCACGGAGGATGTCCCTCTCTGTGCACAGCAGACGGTCCGCCATCTGCTCCAGACTGAAAGAAACCGGAGCATTGGAGAGTGAACGCAGAAGATAGATATATACTTTGACGAATTCCCCGTTTGCCTCCGGCATATAATTGTCGATAAATGTGTTCGATAAGACCGTGACCTCCGTCATGGAGGAGTTTTGTAAGGTGATCATTGCCATGAAATATCGCTCACTTTCCAAGAAAAAATTCCGGTTAAATGCCGCAGAAACAGCGGCAGTTTGGAACAATTGGATTATAGCACAACCTTTTTCAAAAGAGAATAGGGTATTTTTCGGTAAAAGATTTCCACACTAAAATGTGGATAATGTGGATAATGTGGAAAGTGAAATCAGGATAAAATTATCTGCAACCACGATAAATGTCGATAAAACGTGCAAATCAGCGCATTTTTGCAGGTTTCCACATACACTTATGTAAACACTCTATGGCAATAAAAATCCACATGCTATACACCGTCCAAAATGTGTATAAGCATGTGGATAATGTGGATAACTTACTTGCCAAGGAGCTGTTCTCCAATATTTACAACGTCTCCGGCCCCCATAGTTATCAACAGGTCACCCTGTGTACAATTTTCAAGCAAAAAGTTCTCGATTTCGTCGAAAGTCGGGAAATATTCGCACGGAGTACCGTTCTGGGCGATCAGTTCCTGCAGGTTTGCGGAGGAAATTCCGAGGTTGTCAGTCTCTCTGGCTGCATAAATATCAGCAAGAACGACATGATCTGCCAGGGAAAGAGCTTTGGCAAATTCCGGAAGCAGAGCCTTGGTACGTGTATAAGTATGCGGCTGGAAAACACACCAGATCTTTTTGTGTGGATAATTCTTCGCTGCGTGGAGAGTTGCCTCGATCTCTGTCGGATGATGTGCATAATCATCGATGATCGTAACGCCGCCGATCTGTCCCTTGTACTGGAAACGGCGGTCTGTTCCTGTGAAGTCCTTAAGTCCCTCAAAGATCACTTCGTTGGAAAGCTCCAGAAGCTGTCCACAGGCGATGGATGCCAGCGCATTGGAAACATTGTGGATTCCTGGAACACGGAGAGTGCAGGTTCCGATCGGCTCACCGTTATGGAGCACACGGAAAGTAGCATGTCCGAATTCATCGTATGTGATATTGTCAGCTGTGTAGTCGGCTTCCTTCTCAAGGCTGTAGGTAATGACTTTGCATGGAAGATCCTTCGCGATCTCATCGTATTTCGGAGTATCTGCGTTGATGATCAGCGCGCCGTCTGCCGGAAGAAGTTCTGCAAACTTACGGAAAGAATGACGGATGTCATCAATATCCTTGAAGAAATCCAGATGATCCGCATCCATGTTCAGGATGATGCTGATCTTCGGGAAAAAGCTCAGGAAGCTGTTGGTGTACTCGCAGGCTTCGGTGAGGAAAGTCTCTGACTGGCCGACACGGATATTTCCGCCGATCGCCGGAAGGATACCGCCGACACTGATGGTCGGGTCGCATTTACCCTTGAGCAGGATGTGGGAGATCATGGAAGTTGTGGTAGTCTTGCCATGAGTTCCGGATACTGCGATCGGGGTGTCGTAGTTGCGCATGATCTGTCCGAGAAGCTGCGCTCTGGTGAGCATCGGGATACCTTTCTCCTTTGCACAGGCGAATTCCGGGTTGTCCGGATGGATGGCTGCTGTGTAGACAACAACGTCAACAGAGTCCTTGATGTTGGAAGCACGCTGTCCGTAGTAGAGGGTAGCCCCTTTTTCCTCGAGAAGAGTGGTCAGCGGGCTTTTTTTTGCGTCGGAGCCGGAGATGGTGAATCCCTCTTCCAGAAGGACCTCAGCGAGTCCACTCATGCTGATTCCGCCAATACCAATGAAATGGATGGCGATCGGTTTATGAAAGTCTATCTGATACATAATGATAATCTCCTTAATTTATTAACTGTGAAAATACGAAACAGTTACGCTAATATTATACCTCTTGAGGGTGGAAATGAAAAGTCTAAGTTTGATGGATGAAAAAATACACAATAAAATGTCAAAAAATTGTGCAAAACTTACATTAAAAGCAATGCAACGTTTTTTCGTAATACAAAAAACGTGTGCAATAAATATAAAAAACACAAAGTTTGCACAAAAAAATTGTAAATAATGTTCACTAATCCAGACGAGTATGGTATAATTAAGAAATCATAAAAACAAGAGGTGAGTGCATGATTAAGAAAGAGATGATCGCCATGCTGCTGGCTGGCGGTCAGGGCAGCAGACTTGGAGTATTGACAGCTAAGGTAGCGAAACCAGCGGTCGCCTTTGGGGGAAAATATCGTATCATTGATTTTCCGCTGAGTAACTGTATTAATTCAGGCATTGACACAGTGGGCGTTCTGACGCAGTATCAGCCATTGCGTCTGAATACACATATCGGAATCGGAATTCCGTGGGATCTGGACAGGAATGAGGGCGGTGTGACCGTATTGCCTCCATATGAGAGGAGCGACAACAGCGAATGGTACACCGGAACAGCAAATGCGATCTTCCAGAATCTCGATTACATGGAGCAGTATAATCCGGATTATGTGCTGATCCTTTCCGGCGACCACATCTACAAGATGGACTATGAGATCATGCTGAATTTCCACAAGGCAAACAAAGCGGATATCACAATTGCATGTATGCCTGTCCCGATGGAGGAAGCAAGCCGTTTCGGCATCATGGTGACTGACGAGACAGGACGTGTGAAGGAATTCGAGGAGAAACCGGAGAAGCCGAGCAGCAATCTGGCTTCTATGGGAATTTACATATTCAGCTGGCCTGTGCTGAAGGAGGCTCTGATCGCACTCAAGGCACAGAGCAACTGTGACTTTGGCAAGCATATTCTTCCTTATTGTAAGGACAAGGGGCAGAGACTTTTTGCCTACGAATACAGTGGATACTGGAAGGACGTTGGAACTCTGGGATCTTATTGGGAAGCCAATATGGAACTGATCGACATTGTTCCGGAGTTCAATCTTTATGAAGAATACTGGCGGATCTATACCAAGGGAGATATTATCCCGCCTCAGTATATCGCAGCGGATGCAGTGACAGACTGCTGTCTGATCGGCGAGGGCACGGAGATCTACGGTGAGGTCTATCATTCCGTCATCGGACCGAATGTCGTGATCGGCAAGGGAACGGTTGTGAAGGATTCCATCATTATGAGGAACACTGTAATAGGAGAGAACTCCGTTCTGGACAAGGCGATCCTGGCAGAGGATGTTACCGTTGGCGATAACGTTATCATTGGATGCGGAGAAGAGGCGAAGAACGTCCTCAAGCCTGCAGTTTATGCGTTCGGACTTGCTACGATCGGAGAGCAGAGCGTCATACCGGACAATGTTAAGATAGGAAGAAACACTGCAATTTCAGGAGTTACGACGGTGGAGGACTATCCGAACGGAATTCTTGAGAGTGGACAGATTATCAAAGCAAAGGATGGTGAGCAGTCATGAAGGCAATCGGGATTATCCTTGCAGGCGGCAACAACAGCCGTATGCGGGAATTGTCGGACAAGAGAGCAATCGCAGCAATGCCGGTAGCCGGAAGTTACCGCAGTATAGATTTCGCGCTGAGCAATATGGCAAATTCACACATACAGAAAGTTGCCGTACTGACCCAGTACAACGCAAGATCCCTCAACGAACACTTAAGTTCCTCCAAATGGTGGGACTTCGGTCGTAAGCAGGGAGGACTTTTTGTATTTCCCCCTACGATCACCAAGGACAACAGCCTGTGGTATCAGGGAACAGCAGATGCAATTTACCAGAACATTGATTTCCTCAAGAAAAGCCATGAGCCGTATGTCGTGATCGCATCCGGCGACTGCGTCTACAAGATGGATTACAACAAGGTTCTGGATTTCCATATTTCGAAACGTGCAGACATCACCGTTGTATGTACGACATGTAAGGACCAGAGTGAAGTAGAGCGTTTCGGCGTGGTCCGCATGAATGATGACTGCAGGATCGAAGAATTCGAAGAGAAACCGATCGTATCCAATTACAATACGATCTCTACCGGTATTTATGTCATCAGGCGCCGCCAGCTGATCGAGCTTCTGGAGCGCGCTGCCCAGGAAGGCAGACATGATTTTGTAAACGATATCCTTATCCGTTACAAAAACCTCAAACGAATTTACGGCTATAAGATAGATACATACTGGAGCAATATTTCTACTGCGGAAGCATATTATCGAACCAATATAGCATTTCTGCAGCCGGAGATCCGGAATTACTTCTTCAAACAGGAACCGGCGATCAAGACCAAGATCGACGACCTTCCGCCGGCGAAGTACAATCCGGGAGCAGTCGTAAAGAACAGTCTTGTTGCGAGCGGATGCATCATCAACGGTACAGTTGAGAATTCTGTGCTGTTCAAGGATGTTTACGTAGGCAACAACTGTGTGATCAGGAATTCCGTGATCCTCAATGATGTTTATCTGGGCGACAATGTCCGGATCGAGAACTGTATCGTTGAGAGCCGCGATACGATCAAGGCAGATTCCTGTTACACCGGTGACGATGGCAGGATCAGGATCGTTGTCGAAAAGAATGCAAGATACGCATTATAAATGCACTATATAAATAAGAAGAATAACGGTGCGTATGAAAAATGAAAGGGGCAGCAAACAAATGAATATTACAGATGTACGTGTGAGAAAGATTGCAAAAGAAGGAAAGATGAAAGCGGTCGTTTCGATCACAATAGATGATGAATTTGTAGTACATGATATCAAGGTGATCGAGGGAGAGAAGGGATTGTTCATCGCAATGCCGAGCCGCAAGGCAAGTGACGGAGAATACCGTGATATCGCACATCCGATTAATTCGCAGACAAGAGACCATATCCAGTCTCTGATCCTGGAGAAATATCAGGAACTTCTGGATACGGAAGACGGAGAGGAACTGGAGGAAGCTGCGGCGGAATAAATATATGTTAGTTGTGCCAGCCTGTTGGGAGGGATCCCGGCGGGCTGGCTTTTTGTGCAGAATTGATGACAGATCTGCTGGTGTGATGTTGCGGAGAAAGTGGCGGGCTGGTTTTGTGGCGTAATTTTTTTGTAACAGATATAGTGGATATGCGGTAAAATCGGGGATTTTTATTTGAAATGTTACATGAATGTTACAAAAATTAAATAAAAGTGTTGATTTTATGAAAAAATGTGTTATACTAAGGATACAAAAAAGTTATGAGGTGTTTATATGAAAAGTAAGAAAGTTCTTTCACTGCTGATAACATGTGCAATGACTGCTTCTATGGGAACAACCGTATTCGCTTCTACAGAAGATCAGATAGCCGCAGCACAGGCTCAGAAGCAGGAAGCGCAGGCAGGACTTGACCAGGCACAGGCAAACATCAGTGGCCTGGAGAGCAAGAAACAGGAACTCGAATCCTACCTGTCAGAACTGAATTCACAATATAATGAACTGACAGAGAGCATTTCCCAGTTAAGCACACAGGCCGCTGAGAAAGAGGACGAGTTAAACAAAGTCAAGGTTGCACTCGCCAGTGCGAAGAAGGCAGCCATCAAGCAGAAGGAAGCAATGTCCGACCGTATCCAGTACATATATGAGCACGGCGGCACAACCATGTTTGAGGCACTGATCTCAGCCGGAAGTCTTTCCGAGCTCCTGAATCAGGCAAATAACATTTCCGAACTGTCCAAATACGACAGAAACATGCTTGAGAAATACGAGGCAACACAGCAGAATATCGCCGATCAGCAGCAGAAGATCGAGGAGGAATCCGCTTCCATCAATACTATGCTCGCAGAGAAAGGCTCCAAGCAGCAGGAGGTTCAGAACCTTGTTGCTACAACAAGCGATAACATCAGCTCCTATGTAAATCAGATCAGCGCAAGTCAGGAAGAAGCGAATGCTCTGATGGCAGAGGTCAACAACGCAGACAATGATATCGCAGTCCTGATGGAGCAGGCTGAGCAGGAGCGTGCAGCTGAGGAAGCAGCGGCTCAGGCAGCAGCCGAGGCAGCGGCAGCAGAAGCTGCAAATGAGGAGGATTCTTCTGATTACAGCGAGGATGCATCCAGTGACGAGGATTACTCTGAGGACGAGTCCTATGATGAGAGTGATGATTCCTACACAGAGGATAGTTCTTCTGACAGCTCCGATGATTATTCTGAGGATGATAATGCAGGAACTATCGATGATGACAGCCAGTATACAGGTGAAACAGAGGATACTTCCAGTGATGATTCCAGCGAGGATACAAGCTCTGACAGTTCTTCTGACAGCAGCGATACATCTTCCAGCGACAGCAGTTCTTCTTCTGACTCCAGTCAGGGAACTTACCTTGGAAACTTCAAGCTGACTGCTTACTGTAACTGTGCGATCTGCTGCGGAACAGCAGGAAACGCAACAGCCAGCGGAACCATGCCGGTAGCAGGACGTACCGTAGCCATGGCAGGCGTACCGTTCGGAACCAAACTTCTCATCAACGGCAACGTTTACACTGTAGAAGACCTTGGAACTCCATACGGACACGTAGATATCTACTGCAGCAGCCACAGCGAGGCACTGAGTTTCGGACTGCAGTATGCAGATGTTTACCAGCTTAACTAAATTCAATTATTAATGAATATAATAAAAAGCCTGTACCCCAGGACCACTTGTCGGTTGGATGAGTGGTGTGGGGCGCGGGCTTTTTTGATTTACAGGTACGGTGTACCGGGGATTTCGGGGTAGCTGCCCATGCCGATGAGGAGTTCGAGGCCGACCTGGCGGGCTTCGAGGACGGCGGCTTTGACAGCACTGGCATCGCCGGAGATACCGAGGATGACCTCATTGGAGTGGCTGGTGCCGATGCTTGGGGTCATGTAGCAGGCGATGTTGACGGCGGAAGCTTTCATTGCGGTGTCAGCCATGACGAGGCCGATCGCAGCAGGGGATCCTGCCATGAAGCCGAAAGCCTGTCCCGGTACAGCGTGGAAAGCTTTTTGCAGGGCTGCGCCTGCGCTGGCGGAAAATGTAAATTCAAGATGTCCGGAGTCGCTGATGTACAGCTCTCCGGCATTTTTTTTCGTGAGTTCAAGTGCGAGTTCGATCGCATGGCGTACATCGGAAACATCGTTACCGCCGATCATGATGTAGTTGCCGTGTCCGCCCCAGCCCTTGGTGTCTCTTGGAAATTCGATGGAGAGGACTTCGGTGTTGGTGGCTTTGACTGCGTCGTCTATTGCGGTGATCTGACCGGCGGCTCCGGTCCGGGAGCTGAAGAGACCGAGGGTGTGGTATTTGGTGCTGATGTTCATGGTGGATAGTAAGGTGTCATCTATGCCGGAGATGACGAGGCCGATGGTGTCGAGGACGGTGGTGCCGACGAATTCGGTACGGGTGCAGTGAGTGCTGATGCTGTTTACGTCTATCATAGTAGGATCTCCTTTCGCCCGCCGCTGGCGGGCGAGTTTTGTGTGTTAATTATAATATACGATATATTATGGAGTCTTGCAAGACTTTGCGAGGGGAGGGCACTCATAGTTGCGAAGGTCGTTCTCCCCTCGCGCTCCCCTCCTGACCACGCGGAGGGCTGTTTCGCTGGGCGCGAAAAGCGCTGGCGTTTAGGATGAGGTGGTAGTTGCGTTGGAGGGCTGTTGACGGGGGTGGGTGGGGGGTATAATTAGAAATGACTAACGAAAGTTTTATAAGACGTATATAAGGGGGATGTGCATGAGGAGGTTTGATGATGGCTGTTTATAATTCTGGACGTGGGGAGAGGGTGGTTTCTGCGGGGATTGGGGTTGGGATGCCTTCTTCTCGTAGGGAGATTGAGGAGGATATTTTGGAGGAGCTGTGCCATATGGCACAGAGGCGGTCTTGTCTTGGGGTTGGGGATATCAGTGAGGTGTTGAAGATCTCGGAGAAGGAGCTTTCCTATTATCTTCGTCAGATGAAACGCCATGGTTATGTTGAGCTTTCGCCGGAGGGGACGAGTGTCTGCCTTACGGAGCTTGGGCGGATCACGGGGGCAGAGTGTGGATATCGGCATGAGATTTTTGCACAGTTTCTGCAGTTTGTCGGTGTGGGAAGTGAAACCGCCCGGGAAGATGCCTGCCGTATGGAGCATATCGTCAGCGAGGAGACGGTCCGGCAGGTTTGCAATTTTGTGAATTATGGAGAGACTTTTGAGAGAGTTTTGCGGTATACGGATCTGAGTTATCGGTATGCACCCGGGGACTATGTTTTTTTGATGGGGATCTATTATATGGAAAAAACGTATCCCCGCAGGTTCGCGCGGGAATTTCATGATTTTTCCCAGAATATCAGGCTTCATGTCGAGGAAGAAAAAAGCTGGTTTGAGCTTGAGATCGATCCGGAGCCGGACAGTGATCTGGGCTGTCTCTGGTACAAAGATCAGCAAAAATGGATCCGTGCGGAACTTAATGTACAGAAAACTATGGCAACCCTATTCTGCTTTGCAAGAAGTTCCGAGAAACTGCACAACTGGTTTCTGGGTACCAAGCTGTACCAGAAGCATCTGGACAGCTTCGTAAAAGAACGTGAAATGACCATGGATACGAAACTTCGTATCGTAGGAACCGTAACTGTAGTCATGGCGATCGGATTTCTGTGCATGAAAAATGTCCCAATCGGGAGGATCTGTATTGCAATTGTGTGGGTATGCCACGTATTATATTTCTTTGTAAGAGTGAAAACGGTGAGGCCGATTTCAACAGCAGAGGAAGAATAGCGGAGAAAAATATGATAAAGAAAAGACTTGTGGGGCTTTTGTCCCACGCAAAAAAATACATCGGATTTCAGGTCTTCTGGCAGTGGTTTGCCCTGATCGCACAGATGACAGCAGTTTTTTCCATTGCGGAACTTCTGGAGAGGGTGCTGTACGGACTTTCTCATGCAGCGGACGGTCCTTGTACTTCTGGTCTGCATCGCAGTGCGTTTTGTCTGTGAGAGACAGGCGGCAGCAGCCTCCTACAAGGCGAGCGTGGATGTCAAAAAAATCCTCCGTCAGAAGATCTACGACAAAATGCTCCGTCTCGGACCGGCATACCGCGAGCAGGTTTCGACTTCAGAAGTCATGCAGGTGAGTACGGAAGGCGTGGAGCAGCTGGAAACATATTTTGGCCGGTATCTGCCGCAGCTTTTTTACAGTTTATTGGCTCCGGTGACGCTGTTTGTGGTGCTCTGCCGGGTGAGCATGAAGGCGACGTCGTTCTTCTGATCTGCGTGCCGCTGATCCCGCTTTCAATCGTGGCAGTGCAGAAGATCGCAAAAAAGCTTCTTAATAAATACTGGAGTATTTACACAGGACTGGGCGATTCTTTCCTGGAAAACCTGCAGGGGCTGACGACGCTCAAGATTTACCAGGCGGACGACAAAAAAGCGGTCGAGATGGACGAGGAAGCGCAGACGTTCCGCCGGATCACGATGAAGGTTTTGACCATGCGGCTGAATTCAACAAGTGTGATGGATATCGTGGCGTATGGCGGCGCGGCGGTCGGAATGATCGTGGCGGTTTCAGAGTTTCTTGCGGGACGGCTTGGTTTCGCGGGATGTGTGACGATCGTGCTGCTTGCGTCGGAGTTCTTTATTCCGCTCAGGCTTCTGGGATCTTTTTTCCATATCGCGATGAATGGTATGGCGGCAAGTGACAAGATTTTTGCGATCCTGGATCTTCCGGAGCCGGAAGCGGGAAGTGTGGAGCTGGATGCGGCTGCACATGGAACTGGTGCTGTGAGTGAATCTGGCGCGAGGGCTGGATCTGTGCTGTGTGAAGGTGCTGGGAAGACTGCATCTGGCGCGAAGTCGGGGCTTGCGGTGAAGTTTGAGGATGTGCATTTTTCGTATGAGGAAGACAGGGAGATCCTGAAAGGAGTTTCTTTTGAGATCCCGGCGGGAAGTTTTGTGGCGCTGGCGGGTGAGTCAGGCTGCGGCAAGAGTACGATCGCGGGAATTTTGTCCGGCAAAAACCGCGGATTCAGCGGAAGCGTGACGATCGGTGGAGTTCCGATCGGGGATATCCGGGAAGCGTCTCTGATGAAAAACGTGACGCTGGTGCGGCATAACAGCTATCTGTTCAAGGGAACGGTAGAAGAGAACCTCAAGATGGCGAAGCCGGACGCGACGGAAGCGGAGATGCGTGCGGTGCTTGGGCGCATGAATCTGATGGCGTTTCTGGATACGCAGGATGGTTTGCAGACACAGCTTCAGGAACAGGCGGGCAACCTGTCTGGCGGGCAGAAGCAGAGGCTTGGGCTTGCGAGAGCGTTGCTGCATGATTCACCGGTTTATATTTTTGACGAGGCGACCAGCAATATTGATGTCGAGAGTGAAGAGATGATCATGGAGGTCATCCGGGAGCTCGCAAAGACGAAGACGGTGATCCTGATCTCGCACAGACTGGCGAATGTTGTCGAAGCGGATCGCATCTATATGATGAAAAACGGCGAGTTCGCAGAGCAGGGTGTGTATGAGGAGCTGATGAAGCTGGATGGATATTATGCACAGCTGTTTGAGAGCCAGCGGGTGCTGGAGGAGTATTCGAACAGAGAGGGGGCGATTGGATGAGGGGCGTGATAAGGGAAATCTGATCTCTATTATCACGACAGATATTGAGCTTCTGGAAGTTTTTTATGCGCATACGATCTCACCGATCGCGATCGCAGTGCTGACTTCGCTGGTGATGATCCTTTTTATCGGCGGATATCACCCGGCAGCAGGTGTGTTTGAGCTGGCGGCGTATCTGGTCGTGGGTGTAGTGATACCGCTCTGGAACGGCAGAAGAGGCGGCGACAGCGGTATGAAATTCCGTACGGAATTTGGCGAACTGAACAGTTTTGTGCTGGATTCTCTGCGTGGTCTGGACGAGACGATCCAGTACCAGCAGGGCGCGAAACGTGCGGATGAGATGCAGAAGCGGTCTGACGGACTTGCAGGGATGCAGAAGAAGCTGAGTGACATGGAAGGAAGCCAGAGGTCGGTGACGAATCTGGTGATCCTGATCGCGTCTTTTGGGATGCTGTTCCTGACGCTGAATCTGTATGGACAGGGCAGTATCGGATATGACGGAGTGCTGACCTGCACGATCGCCATGATGGGCTCCTTCGGCCCGGTTGTGGCACTGTCAAGCCTTTCCAATAACCTCAACCAGACGCTTGCAAGCGGGGAGAGAGTGCTGTCGATCCTTGAGGAGAAACCGCAGGTAGAGGAAGTTGAGGGCGAGTGGACGCCGGAGGAGAAGCACTTCTCTGGTGCGGATGCGGAGCATGTAACGTTCGCTTATGATAATGAAGTGATATTAGATGATTATTCATTAGATATCCCGGCAGGGAAGATCCTGGGGATCCACGGGGCGAGCGGCTCCGGTAAATCCACGCTTCTCAAACTGCTGATGCGTTTCTGGGATGTGAATTCCGGCGCACTCCACGTGGACGGCGAAGACGTGCGAAAGATTCCTACAAAGCATCTCCGCGACATGGAAAGCTACGTAACGCAGGAGACCCACCTGTTCCATGATTCCATAGCCAACAACATCGCGATCGGAAAGCCAGACGCAACAAGAGAGGATATCATGGAAGCCGCCCGCAAAGCGTCCATCCACGACTTCATCATACGCCTTCCAAAAGGTTACGACACAGAAGTAGGCGAACTCGGAGACACCCTCTCCGGCGGCGAGAAACAACGAATCGGCATTGCCCGTGCTTTTCTTCACGACAGTCCGTTCCTTCTCATGGACGAACCGACCTCAAACCTCGATTCCCTGAACGAAGGTATCATCCTCAAATCACTCAGAGAATCCGCAGAAGAGAAGACGGTGGTTCTTGTATCACACAGAAAATCCACTATGAATGTGGCAGATGTGGTATTTGAGATGAAAGAAGGAAGGATTTCTTAAGAAAAAAGGATTTCCTAAAAGACATAAATCCGGGTAACTATTCTGAATTGCAGCTATCCGGCACTACCGGCGAAATATGAAAATATTTCGCCAAAATATAACGCTATCTCCGGCGCTCCTACCGCCGAAGAAATAATATCCCCACCCGCGGAGTCTCACCCCGCGGGCGGGGATATATTATTCAAATAGCACAAACAAAACACACGATACAATCACTTATATCTCAACAGAAAATTTTTTTAATTTTTTTCAAAAAACCTGTTGACAATTCCGATACCCTATAATATAATATGTCTTGCGTTGAACGACATAACAAAAACAAACAACGAAATAACGAAGTGTGGCTCAGTTTGGTAGAGCGCTGCGTTCGGGACGCAGAGGTCGCAGGTTCAAATCCTGTCACTTCGACTAATGACGAAGGAACTCCTTGAATGAAGGAGTTCCTTTTTTTCTTTGCCCTGAAAGAACACCAAGTTACTGTTCACTCCGTTCACAGTAACTTGGTCAAAATCCATTCCAAATCACCTTCGGTGATGGGATTTTGCCCTGTATGTCTCGGGATTTTGCCATATTCATGGCAAAACACCTCGCGGGATACTACCTGTGAACAGTAACAACACAAATCCGTATGTCGAAATTTGCGATGAAAAACAATTGCCAAAAGAAAAAATGCTAAGTATAATATAATAAAAGAGAAGAAGAAATTCAACTATTAGAAAGCTGGTGAGTCTCCACCATTAAGAGAGAACCTAAAAAAGTCTGGGGCGAGCAATCGCCCCATCTTTTTATACTGCATCTTGAGAAAGTGCTAGTAGCGTGTCGGCTGATTATCTAAGGAGGAAAATGAAATTCTATCATATCACAGATGAATATATTACATATTTGAGAAAATACGATACGAAAGTTGCTAAGAATAAGCAAGAAAGTCGTCCGTATGTGGGTATTGTTGTTCAGATTGAATAACTGCGCGCCGCATTCTCGTTACTTCCAGTGATGAGTTAGGCGCGCAAATTTTTTACAAAAAAACATAAAAGGGAGTTTTATTGGACCCAAAAAGAGTTATAATAGAAAAGAACAAAGAGGACTTATTTATGCCAGTACAAGTCAGAAAGGCAGGAAGCAACTGTGAAGATAACATCCAGCTATGGCGTAGAATTACGAAAACAGAATATCCCCATTCGTCAGACACTGGATGTTTACAGGTCTGCAGTCGGCTATCTGACAGAGATCTATGCACAGGTATGGGAAGAGCTGGAAAGGATCCCGGGAACAAAGAAACGTTTCAATGAAGCAGAACACCTGATACATACAACGAAAAAGAATCAGGCTCGTTTTGATTTTGATATTCGATTTCCAAAGATGCCCTCCTATCTGAGAAGAGCATCTATCCAGAATGCCCTGGGAAGTGTGTCTTCTTACAAAACCCGACTGGGCTTGTGGGAGAAAACAGACCGGTTAGAAGGAAAACCGAGACTTGTATATGAGAACCATGCTATGCCGGTTTTTTACCGTGATGTGATGTACCGGGAGGATGAAGTCGGGAAGGACGCTGCTTATCTGAAATTATATGATGGACATGACTGGAAGTGGTTCCATGTACGGTTGAGCCATACCGACATGGAGTATCTGAGAAAGAACTGGTCCGGGAAAAAGGCATCTGCCCCGACACTGGAGAAAAGACACAGGAAATATTTTCTGCGTTTTTCTTATACAGAAGATGTGATACTCACAAAAGCTGCAGTCAAAGAACAGATCATCTGCAGTGTAGATCTGGGGATCAACACCGATGCAGTCTGTACCATTATGCGGTCGGATGGAACTGTCCTGGGAAGAAAGTTTATCAACTTCCACAGTGAAAAAGACCGGATGTACCGTGTACTGGGACAGATACGGAGATTTCAGAGAGAACATGGATCTGTACAGGCAAAGAGCAGATGGGCTTATGCAAAACGCCTGAATACAGAACTGGGCAGAAAAATTGCAGGAGCAGTTACAAAATATGCAAAAGAGAACCATGCAGATATAATTGTCTTCGAATACCTGGAGACAAAAGGAAAGATATCCGGGAGAAAGAAACAGAAACTGCATCTGTGGAGAAAACGGGATATCCAGAAACGCTGTGAACATCAGGCACATAGAAATGGGATGCGGATATCGAGGATCTGTGCGTGGAATACCAGCAGGCTTGCGTATGATGGGACCGGAACAGTTATCCGTGATCCGGGAAACCACAGCCTATGTGTATTCCAGACAGGAAAAAGATATAATTGTGACTTGTCAGCATCGTACAATATTGGAGCAAGATACTTTATCAGAGAACTTTTAAAACCCCTTCCGGTAACGGAAAGGTCTTTGCTGGAGGCAAAAGTCCCTGCAGTAAAGCGTAGAACCTCATGTGTTTATGCGGATTTGAGAAAACTCAGTTCAGAAATGAACTTAAGAGCAGCATAAACGCAGGCAGATATACAGAGGACTACCTGTTATGTGGGAACCTGCCGTATCCGGCATGGAAAATGCGCATAACTGCGCACCTAAGTTACAGGCGTATCCGCCGATATTTAGTCTGACGCCTAAAGCGTCTGGAAGCACGTGACTTCAGTCATGTGAGGATAGAGTTTTTAATTCACCGGAAGTACACATCAGTTATAATTTTACAGAAATCATGAGGGACGAGCGATTGTCCCTTTTGTGAAGAAAAGAGGAAAAAATGGTTACAGACCTGACAAAGGAACATCCGGATAAAACGTTATGGCGTTTTTTGCTTCCGATGATGTTCAGCGTGGCTTTTCAACAGATATACAATATTGCGGACAGTATGATCGCGGGAAGATTTGCGGGAGAGGATGCGTTGGCTGCGGTTGGGGCGTCTTACCCGATCACTGTTATTTTTATGGCATTTGCTGTGGGAATGAACCTTGGGGCATCTGTGATCGTATCAAGACTGTTTGGAGCGGGTGACCGCAAAGGCGTGAAGCGTGCTGTTACGACGGCTTTTGCCTCATCACTGAGTCTAGCTGTGATTCTGACAGTGTATGGATATTTTTTCAGCCGCAATATGATGGAATGGATCCACACGCCACAGAATATCATGCAGGACGGTGTGCTGTATCTTAAGATTTATGTGTTTGGACTGATCTTTCTGATGCTGTACAATGTCTGTACGGGGATTTTTACTGCACTTGGTGATTCCAGGACGCCGCTGTGGTTTCTGCTTGGATCATCGGCAGGAAATATTGCCCTGGATCTTTTGTTTGTGGCGAAACTTCACTGGGGCGTAGCCGGTGTTGCATGGGCGACATTTATTGCACAGGGGATTTCGGCGGTGCTGGCGCTTGTTACATTGCTGGTGAGACTGCAGAAGTTTGCAGGAACGGAAAGAGTGCCGCTGTTTGACAGGAAACTTTTTGTACAGATCCTTGCAATTGCGGTGCCGAGTATTCTGCAGCAGAGTGTTTTGAGTGTGGGGAACCTTTTTGTCCAGGATATCGTAAACAGATATGGGTCAGCAGTCGTTGCAGGATATTCCGGGGCGATCAAACTGAATACATTTGCGATCAATATTTTTATGACGCTTGGTTCCTGCCTTTCGAGTTATACGGCACAGAACATTGGCGCAGGAAAACAGGAGAGGATTTCGATGGGATTTCGGACAGGGCTGAAACTTTCGGAGCTGACAGCGCTTCCGTTTGTAGTCCTTTATTTCGGACTCAGCCAGCAGATGATGGGGCTTTTCCTGAATGCAGAAAGTTCAGCGGCGATCCATGCAGGTGTGATGTTTCTTCGGATTGTCTCGCCGTGGTATTTCATGATCGTGGTGAAACTTATGACAGATGGAATCATCCGTGGTTCCGGGGCAATGATCTACTTTGTCATCGCGACGATTCCGGACCTGATTCTTCGAATCGGATTTGCACTGATGCTTTCGCTCAGATTTGGAAGTACGGGAATCTGGATGGCGTGGCCGTTCGGGTGGATCGCAGCAACTGTATTGACGATTATTTTCTATCGGAAAGTAAAAAATAGATATGGAATGAGAAATGCCGCTGGTCAGAAATGACTGGCGGTGTTTTTTGTGTATTGAGAAATTGTCGGTAGTGTTTCCGGGGATTCTATGGTGGATCTGAGTGGGAAAATAAAAAAGTACGAAATGGACTACATGAAAAGAAAATATATGAGAAAGTGAAAAAACGGATCATATGAGATTTTTGAAAAATTCCCCGACATCGCAGTGCAAAATCTGTGAGAGTGCGAGCAGTTCACTGACTTTGATGTTCATACGGTTTGTTTCCAGCTTTGCGTAAGTGCTCTTGGAGATCGGGATCCCCATGAGATTCAGACGGGCGATCACCTGATCCTGTGTGAGCTTGTTCTGATAACGCATCTGCTGAATATTCCCGCCAATGTCCAGGTCCGGTCGTATTTTCTGCATATCGTCTTCCTCATAAATAAATTTCGCAATAAAGAAAGCTCTTATGCATTGATGATATAGACGAATTCTTTTATAATGTTTCGTAATAGGGAAACATTTGTCCTGAAACGGAAAAGACATAACATAAAAAACAATATGTCTGATCCGCAGGAAAAGAAGGAGTAGATATGGGGATAGAAAAGGAATTGTCACAGATGTGTGCAATGATCGAGAGCGGGAAACTTTGTTATGCGGATGCGGTGTATTATCTGAATCTGATGAGAAAAAAATATGGGATCTGGGAGAAAGAGTTTCGGCAGATTTATGATGTGTGGAGCCAGAAGGGGGAACTGAGCGGAGAACTGGATCGGCACAGAGACAGAGCAGAAGATGAAGCAGATGGATTGTATCAGAGAGTTCTGGACGGATTGTATGAGATGGTGGAACTGGGAGAAATAACGCTGGAAATGATGACGGAAAATCTGTGGGAGGATGCTTATGAAACAAAAAAAGATCCATGCAGAGGTTATGTCGGTTTTTATCCGGAGCTGCCGGGCTGCATCGGATATGGGAAAGATAAGGAGATGCTTCGTGAGAATATGAAGGAATCTCTGGAGAAATGGGTCCGTGCGGGATATGAGCAGTGGCGCGAGCGATGGATCATGGGTGGATGTGAGAAACTGGAAGGTCTATTTTGAAATGGGGGTTCATATACATAAGTGAAAAGTAACTATTCAGCAGGTATTATCCCGCGAGGTGTTTTGGCATGTTTTTGCCAAAATCCCGAGACATACAAGGCAAAATGCTATCACCGAAGGTGATTTGGAATGCATTTTGACTCGTAACTGTGAGGGTACTGAACAGTTACAGTAAAAAAATCAGGAGGATATACTTTGGCGGAATATCGACGCTTTGTGGCGTATGTATATGAATATCTGAAAGGAAAAAAGGGGAGTAACTGTGGATTCATCAGGGTAGAAGCCTGGGGGAAAGTGTGCAGGATGGAGATCCATCTGCGCTGTCCGGGACTGCTTGCGGGAACGGAATGTAGTGTTTATGGGTTTGTGAGGAAAAAAGGACTGCTTGACGGCAGCAGGATCGGAAACTGCCGGACGGAAGAGGGAAAGATGGACTGTCTGCTGGAAACGGAGACGATGGCTGTCGGACATGGGAAGATCCCGCTTGGGGAAATGAATGGTATGGTGCTGATCCTGGAAAGTGGGGGATTTTTTGGCACAGAATGGGATGACCAGCCGATCCGGCCGGAGGATTTCCGGGTGATGCCGGAGGTGCGGGAGGAGGCGAAAATTGATGGGGAATCGAAGCGTGCCGGAGTGGAAGAGGGAAAGTCTGAGCGTGGAGGGCTGGAGGAGGAAACGGAAGATGCGAAATTGAGGGGGAATCCACGGAATAATGTAGAGAATGCTGGTGAGGGTGAGAAAAGTGTAGTAGATGGAAACATAGCGGAACAGGGTGCAGGTGAAGAGGTGATGAAATCTCAGGATAAATCGCCGCAGGATATGGACACTTCACAGCCGGAAATCCATACTCAGTCTATAGAAGGGCAAGAAATTGAAGAATATCCGCGCCAGCCAGGCCCAGGTCGCCCGCCTGTTCCACCGCCGCCGATGCCAGGGTCAGGTCGTCCGGTACCGCCACCGCCGATGCCGGGTCCAGGTCGCCCAGTACCACCCCCGCCGCCGCGTCCACCACACATGTCCGGGCAGGCTCGTACATCGAAGCCTATCGGTACCCCATGTGACGCATTTAATGATGGCGAGCTGACCGATTGCCGCAAGATCACCCCGGAAGAGCTCTGCTTCCTGGGCCGCCGCGCCTGCATGCTGCGTAACAATCGCTTTTTACAATACGGCTACTACAATTTCGGGCATCTTCTTCTCTGCCGTAACACCTGCGGACAATGGATCCTCGGTGTCCCCGGCGGTTACGACCAGCAGGAACGCTTCATGGCGAATATGTTCGGCTTTTCCTATTTCAAAGAAAGTCCCAACATCCGCATCCCAAAAGGCAAAGGAGGCTACTGGTATCGCCTAATCGATGCCCCGAATCTCAACTCTTGAGATATTTTCCAGAAGAATTTCCCGGAAATGTTCCAGTTCTTCCAGAGAATAACTGCTGAATCCAGGCTGCAGAACCTCGTCCGAGTCTCTGTAAGCCTGGAGATAGTAGGCTTTTGCCCCCTTTAACCACGCACCGATCTTATGGAAATCTTCTTCGTTGTGCAGTTCGCGCACAACTGTCGTTCGGAATTCATAGTCCAGTTTCCCGTGCAGCAAAAAATTAACCGTTTCTTTTACAGCGTCCAGATCGGGCTTCAGAAGCCCTGTCAGGGAAGGATAATTCTCCGGACAGGCTTTGATATCGACAGCAGCCATCTGGATGAGATCTTTTTCTGCAAGATTTCTCAAAACCTCCGGCTGCGTTCCATTTGTGTCAAGTTTGACCGGATATCCCATTTCACGGATTTTACCAATAAAATCTTCAAGGCCTGCACTCAGTGTCGGTTCCCCGCCGGAAATACAGACCCCTTCCAGAATCCCGGTTCGCTTTTTGAGAAAACGCAGAACTTCTTCCTCAGAAATCTCCGGCTCCTCGGAAGGATGCAGCACCAGAGAACTGTTCTGGCAGAACGGACAGCGGAAATTGCAGCCGCCAAGAAAGACCGTCGCCGCAACCCGCCCCGGATAATCAAGTAATGTCGTTTTATTTAAACCATGTATATGAGGCATGATTTCCCCTTCTTTCATCATGATATCTGATATTTTATTCTAGTTATTTTTCATTGCTTTTGCAAGCGGATTTCTTTATACTGGATAGCAGTAACAACCAGACGACCGGAAACCCACCACACAAAAAAGGAGAAAACATGTTGACAGAACAGGAAAAATTCATGAAAGAAGCGATCCGTCAGGCAAAAAAAGCCCGGGCACTGGAAGAAGTTCCGATCGGCTGTGTGATCGTATACGAAGGCAAGATCATCGCAAGAGGATATAACCGCAGAAATACAGACAAGAACACCCTGTCCCACGCAGAACTGAACGCGATCCGCAAAGCAAGCAAAAAACTTGGCGACTGGCGGCTGGAAGGCTGCACGATGTACGTGACACTCGAACCATGCCAGATGTGTGCCGGCGCACTCGTCCAGTCACGGATCGACGAGGTGGTGATCGGAAGCATGAATCCCAAAGCAGGATGTGCGGGCTCAGTCCTGAACCTTCTTGAAGTAGAAGGCTTCAATCACCAGGTAAAAACCACCAGAGGCGTCCTCCAGGAAGAATGCTCCACAATGCTGTCCGACTTCTTCCGCGAACTCCGCGAAAAGAAAAAACAACGCAAAATGCTCGCAAAGCAGGAAGCACAGCAAATGCAGGAGCAGAAAACAGAGGAACAGTAAATCTTGTTTTTTGCAGAAATCGTGCTATGATAATAAACAAAGAGTGATTGCAGAAGCCGTATGCTGAACAGCAATCCAATAAACGAGGAGGAAATGAAAATGACAGTAGAAGCATTAAGAAAAGACATGGTAGCAGCCATGAAAGCAAAGGATAAAACAACCAAGGAAGCAGTATCTGCTCTGATCTCCGCAGCCAAAAAAGCAGCCATCGACGAAGGATGCCGTGATGATATTCCGGAAGCGCTGGTTGACCGCGTGATCCTCAAAGAATTAAAGACAGTCAAAGAACAGCTCGATACCTGCCCGGAAAGCCGTGAGGACCTTCGTGCAGAATACCAGGCAAGATACGATGTGATCGCAAAATACGCACCACAGCAGATGAGCGCAGAAGAGATCAAGACTTATCTGGAAGAGAAATTCGCAGAAGTTCTCGCAACCAAGAACAAAGGCCAGATCATGAAAGCTGTCATGGGCGACCTCAAAGGCAAAGCAGACGGCAAACTCATCAACCAGGTAGTAGCAGAGTTCTGCAAATAAAACACGGAATAAACAGACCGGAAACTGTCAGGTAAGAAATCCTGTAGTTCCCGGTCTTTTTGTATAAAGAAACTTCTGCGTGTAAAAAATAAAAACAGCCCGATGACAATCTGCCACCGGACTGCGAAAGTTCTTTATTTCCGCGCGCCGCACTTCGAAATGTTCCCATGGACGTTACCTCTACAGTTAACTCGGCCCAGGCACCCTCACGGCACACAAGAGGTTCTGCTTAGTGCTGCTGCATTCCTGCCCTGACACGGTTCACAGAGTCCTGTTGCGTGAGACCCAAACGTCAACGCCACTTATAAAGGGCAGCCCCACAGGAGACAAGCCTCAGATTGGCATCACCCCTGCTGTAGCGGATTGCAGGTACAGGGCACCGCTATCTCCCCGGCTGCGCGGAATTTAAGTATAAACGATTTTTGTATACTTGTCAAGAGGGGGCAAAGTATTATATAATAGAAATCAAATTGCAGATGTTTTTTGATACAGATTTTTAAACGACTGCAAAATCTACTTTGCGTAGAAAACAATACGCAGTGAGGAGGACAATTCTATGATCAAGAGAATCGGAATGTTGACAAGCGGCGGCGACTGCCAGGCTTTAAATGCAACCATGCGAGGTGTTGTAAAGGCTCTGTCCAATACAGTGGACGACCTGGAAGTTTACGGTTTTGACGATGGATATAAAGGACTCATCTACGGCAAATACCGTATGCTGACCGCGAAGGATTTCTCCGGTATCCTGACAAGAGGCGGCACGATCCTCGGTACATCCCGTCAGCCATTCAAACTGATGCGTGTGCCGGATGAGAAGGGCCTTGATAAAGTAGAGGCTATGAAACAGACCTACTACAAACTCTGCCTGGACTGCCTCGTTATCCTTGGAGGAAACGGAACACAGAAAACAGCCAATCTGTTAAGAGAAGAAGGCCTCAACATCATCCATCTTCCGAAGACGATCGATAATGATATCTATGGTACAGATATGACTTTTGGATTTCAGAGCGCAGTAAATATCGCTACCAACGCGATCGACTGCATCCACACAACAGCAACTTCTCATGGCCGCGTATTTATCGTGGAGATCATGGGACACAAGGTTGGAAGCCTGACACTCCATGCCGGAATCGCAGGCGGCGCAGATATCATCCTGATCCCAGAGATCCCATATGATATCAAGAAAGTATGCTCCGCGATCGAGAAACGTAACAAAGAAGGCAAGCGTTTCACGATCCTCGCAGTAGCTGAGGGCGCGATCTCCAAGGAGGACGCAGAACTTCCTAAGAAGAAATATAAAGAAAAACTCGAAGCAAGAGCCAAGAAATACCCGTCAGTTTCCTACGAGATCGCAGATCAGATCAATCAGGTCATCGGAAGCGAAGTACGTGTTACTGTTCCGGGACACATTCAGCGAGGCGGCGAGCCGTGCCCGTATGACCGCGTTCTTTCCACAAGGATCGGTGCAGGTGCAGCAGAGGCCATTCTGGATGAGGAATACGGCATCATGATCGGTATCATCAATGGCAAGATCAAGAGAGTTCCGCTTGCAGAATGCGCTGGCAAACTCAAGATGGTTTCTCCAAAAGACCAGATCGTCAAAGCAGCCAAACAGATCGGTATCAGCTTCGGAGACTGATCTTAAACAGTAATGAGAATAACTGCCGCCGCGGGAGTTTTCCTGCGGCGGCTTAATGCCCGGGGATATTGACAGGAAACCGCCCGCCCGGGCAGGAAAAGGAGTACAATTATGAGTTATACTGCCCTGTACCGGAAGTTCAGGCCTGATAATTTTGCTGATGTCAAGGGGCAGGATCACATTGTGACAACGCTGACGAATCAGATCAATGCCAACCGCATCGGACACGCATATCTTTTCTGCGGAACGAGAGGTACCGGCAAGACGACTGTAGCGAAGATCCTCGCCAAGGCAGTCAACTGTCAGCATCCGGTCAACGGAAGCCCCTGTAATGAATGCGAGATGTGCAAAGCAATCCAGGCAGGAACTTCGATGAATGTGATCGAGATCGATGCGGCATCCAACAACGGTGTTGACAACATCCGAGAGATCCGGGAGGAAGTAACTTACCGTCCGACGGAGGGCAATTACAAGGTGTACATCATCGATGAGGTGCATATGCTTTCTACGGGAGCTTTTAATGCACTGCTCAAGACTCTGGAGGAGCCGCCGTCCTATGTCATCTTTATCCTGGCGACGACGGAGGCACACAAGATCCCGATCACGATCCTTTCCAGATGTCAGAGATATGATTTCCACAGGATCTCGATCGACACAATCGCAGCCCGCCTGACAGAACTTCTTAAGGCAGAGGGCGTAGAGGCAGAGGAAAAAGCCGTCCGTTATGTGGCAAAAGCCGGCGACGGTTCCATGCGAGATGCGCTGAGTCTTCTGGATCAGTGTATTGCTTTTTATCTTGGTCAGACGCTCACCTATGACAAAGTCCTGGAAGTCCTGGGAGCCGTGGACACAGAAGTTTTCAGCAAACTTCTGCGAAAAGTCCTCGCAGGAGATGTGACCGCTGCGATCCGTATCCTGGAGGAACTGATCGTAGGAGGAAGGGAACTGAGCCAGTTTGTAGGAGATTTTACCTGGTACATGCGAAACCTTCTCCTGGTCAAAACTTCCGACAATCCGGAAGAAGCGATCGACGTCTCATCTGAGAACCTCAAACTTCTCAAAGAAGAGAGTGAAATGACGGATATCGATACTCTGATGAGATATATCCGTATCTTTTCGGAACTTTCAAACCAGATCCGTTTCGCAACACAGAAACGAGTTCTGGTGGAGATCGCGCTGATCAAGCTCTGCCGTCCGGCGATGGAGACAAATCTGGATTCTGTTCTTGACCGTATCCGTGTGCTGGAACAGAGGATCGATGAGCGTCCGGTGCAGCAGGTCGTTGTCCAGAGTGCGGGTGCATCCGTACAGGAATCCGCCCCGGCCCCGGCAGCACCACCGCAGAAAGCCGCTCCGGAGGATCTGCAAAAGATCGTATCCGGCTGGAAGGTGATCGTCGGTCAGACGACGGCAGCTTTTAAACAGGCACTTTTGCAGTCGATCCCGAAATACAACGGAGAGACAGGTGAGCCGATCCTGTATGTAGAGTTCCAGACACCGCTCGGCAGACTTTATCCGGATGATTCCGAGGCAAAGCAGGAACTTCAGGCGATCATCGAGAAGCAGCTTGGCAAGAGCATTGAACTTCACATGCTTGTCGCAGAGGACCATCAGCAGACAAACCTGACACAGATCACGGTGGATCAGGCGATCCGCCAGAATATCCATATGGATGTGCAGATAGAAGAAGAATTGTAGTTATTTACTGGTAGGTAGTATTCCGCGAGGTGTTTTGCCATAAATATGGCAAAATCCCGAGACATACGAGGCAAAATGCCATCACCGCAGGTGATCTGGAATGCATTTTGACCAATGTTACTGTGAATGGAGTGAACAGTAACATTGCCGGGCTCAGCCCTGGAGGAGCAAAGAATAAAAATTTTAAGTTAATGGAGGATTTACAATCATGGCAAAACGTGGAGGATTCCCGGGCATGGGTATGCCTGGAAACATGAACAACTTAATGAAACAGGCGCAGAAAATGCAGCGTCAGATGGAAGAAAACCAGAAAGCATTAGAAGAAAAAGAATTTACAGCAACCGCAGGCGGCGGAGCAGTAGAAGTAACCATTTCCGGTAAACGTGAAGTGACCAAAGTCAAACTTGACGAAGAAGTAGTAGATCCGGATGACATCGAAATGCTCGAAGACCTGATCGTAGCAGCTACAAACGAAGCTCTGCGCAAAGTCGAAGAAGAATCTACAGCAGTAATGTCCAAACTCACAGGAGGACTTGGCGGCTTAGGCGGAGGACTTCCTTTCTGATGGAATATTACAGCACACACATCAATAAGCTGATCGAGCAGCTGTCCCACCTTCCGGGAATCGGGCCGAAATCCGCCCAGCGTCTGGCTTTTCATATCATGAATATGCCGAAGGACCAGGTAGGGCAGCTTACCTCATCCATCACAGAAGCAAGGGCAAAAGTCCGCTACTGCAAAAACTGCTGTACTCTGACCGATCAGGAACTCTGCCCGATCTGTGCAAATCCCAAGAGAGATGCAAGCACGATCATGGTCGTGGAGAACACCAGAGACCTTGCTGCCTATGAAAAAACCGGCAAATACGACGGTGTGTACCATGTACTTCACGGTGCGATCTCCCCAATGCTCGGCATCGGACCGGACGACATCCGTCTCAAGGAACTGATGCAGAGACTGCAGAAAGACGTAAAAGAAGTCATCATTGCGACAAATTCCAGTCTGGAAGGTGAGACAACGGCGATGTACATCAGCAAACTGATCAAACCGACCGGGATCAAAGTCACCAGGATTGCCAGCGGCGTGCCGGTAGGCGGAGATCTGGAATACATTGACGAAGTGACCCTGCTCCGCGCACTGGAAGGCAGAGTCCAGCTTTGACAAAATTTCAGACAAAAAGCAGAAAGAGGGGATAGACTTTGGCAAGAAAGAAGGCAACTTCTTCCCAGGTGGCAGAAAGGGCAGGGGTTTCCCAGGCCACTGTATCGATGATCCTCAATCGCAGAAATAATGTTTCTTTTTCGGAAGAAACGATAGAGAAGGTAGAGCGTGCTGCCAGAGAACTGGGGTACGAACTGCCTCACCGCAAGCACAAAAACAACGGCAGGAAAGAAAAACTGATCGTTGTTTTTTGTCCTACTCTTACCAGTCCTTACTATGTCCTTCTGCTTCAGGGGATCGAATCTGTAGCGAACGAGAAGGGCTACGGCGTTTTTATCTGCAATACACAGAGAGATGCCAGGCTGGAAGAGCGGTATCTGAGGATGATCGGAAATATAGAACCGCAGGGGATCATCTATGCCTGTAACCCGCACCCGGATTTTCAGAAGAAGGTGGAGGAGCTGGCGCGCAGGATCCCGCTGGTTATCATCAGCAACAAAGAAAAGACGATCACCGTAGACGCGATCAATCAGGACAACACCATGGTAGGCAGGCTGATGGCGCGCCACCTTCTGGATCTTGGACACAGAGATGTGGCGTTTATCACACCGCCCCTGACAAGGAGACAGTGGCAGCGTTCCAGGAGGATTGACGGTTTTGTCAAGGAATACGAGAAGGAAGGGCTCGGAGGACATGTCCTCATCAAAGCAGCCGATGAGTCGATCGACCGCAGGATGCCCCGTATGGATTCCGAATATTCCATGGGCTATCAGCTTACGATGGAACTTCTCAAAGAACAGCGCAAGTTTACCGCAATCGCCGGCCAGAATGACATGATGGCGATCGGCGCGATCGATGCGCTGGAGGAATCCAGGATCCGTGTTCCGAAAGATGTGTCAGTGATCGGCTGCGATGATATTTTTTATTCAGGGATCCGCAGGCTTTCGCTGACAACGATCGACCACTTTGTTGCCCTCAAAGGCAGGGATGCCTGCGATATCATCATAAGAAAGATCACTACAAATGATCAGTTTTATACAGGGCTTCAGCCGACGAGTGTTTATAACATCGAATACACACCGAAGCTGATCGTCCGCAAGACAACTGCATACGCGAGAACGACAGATGAGAAAGATAAAAAAATAAAATAAATATATTAGGCTGAAATTATTATTAATAATTAAAAAACCTCTTTGGGAAACGGTCAAAAAAACCATAAAATGTACTTGGATTTATACAAAATCCATTTGATTTTCATTCAAAGTTATTAATAAAATGCGAAATTATTAATAAAAAAATTATTAATAATTTTTGCCCGCCTTGACCTCAAAAAACTATCTGCTATAATGAAATCATCAAAGCGATGCTATTCAAAAACAGCAGAATCCAGGAGGAATCAATCATGAAATTTTTTATCGACACAGCCAATGTAGAAGACATCCGTAAAGCAAATGACATGGGAATCATCTGTGGTGTTACCACAAATCCGTCCCTGATCGCAAAAGAAGGAAGAGACTTCAACGAAGTGATCAAAGAGATCACATCTATCGTTGACGGACCGATCAGCGGTGAAGTTAAAGCTACCACAACAGACGCAGAAGGAATGATTGCAGAAGGACGTGAGATTGCAAAGATCCATCCGAACATGGTAGTTAAGATCCCTATGACAGTAGAAGGACTGAAAGCAGTCAAAGTTCTTTCTAAAGAAGGAATCAAAACAAACGTTACTCTGATCTTCACAGCTAACCAGGCTTTACTTGCTGCAAGAGCAGGTGCTACCTATGTATCTCCGTTCCTTGGAAGACTTGATGATATTTCCACAGACGGACTTCCGCTGATCCGTCAGATCGTTGAGATGTTCGAAGTAGCAGGAATCACAACAGAGATCATCTGTGCAAGCGTTCGTCATCCAATCCATGTAACAGAGTGTGCTCTTGCTGGTGCAGACATCGCAACAGTTCCATACAAAGTTCTTGAGCAGATGACAAAACATCCTCTGACAGACGCTGGAATCGAGAAGTTCCAGAAAGACTACAAAGCAGTATTTGGTGAATAATATAAAGTTACTGTTCACTCCGTTCACAGTAACTTGGTCAAAATCCATTCCAAATCACCTATGGTGATGGGATTTTGCCCTGTATGTCTCGGGATTTTGCCATATTCATGGCAAAACACCTCGCGGGATACTACCTGTGAACAGTAACAATATAACAATACATATCGCTTGACGAATGCTGGAATTGGTTGTAGCATGAGTCTGTTGTAAACTAATAAAAGGAGAAATAATCATGGAGAAATTAGAGCTTCAGAAGATTGCGAACGAAGTCCGTAAAGACATCGTGACCGCAGTTCATGCTGCAAAAGCCGGCCATCCGGGCGGATCTTTATCAGCAGCAGATTTATTCACATACCTGTATTTTCAGGAAATGAACATCGATCCGAAGGATCCTAAGAAAGCTGACAGAGACCGTTTCGTACTGTCCAAAGGACATACAGCACCGGGACTTTACTCTGCACTTGCTGAGAGAGGATATTTCCCGAAAGAAGACCTTAAGACACTTCGTCATCTCGGATCTTATCTGCAGGGACATCCGGATATGAAACACATCCCGGGTGTTGATATGACAAGTGGATCTCTTGGACAGGGAATCTCCGCAGCAGTAGGAATGGCACTTTCCGCAAAACTGAGCGATGAATCTTACAGAGTATATACACTTCTTGGTGATGGCGAGATCCAGGAAGGTCAGGTTTGGGAGGCAGCTATGTTTGCCGGATTCCGCAAACTGGACAACCTGGTAGTGATCGTGGACAACAACGGACTTCAGATCGACGGTAAAGTTGACGAAGTATGCTCCCCATACCCGATCGACAAGAAATTCGAAGCATTTAATTTCCATGTGATCAACATTGCAGATGGAAATGACATGGATCAGCTCAAAGCTGCATTTGATGAAGCAAAAGCAACCAAAGGAATGCCGACTGCGATCATCATGAAGACAGTCAAAGGTAAAGGCGTATCCTTCATGGAAAACCAGGCCGGATGGCATGGCAAAGCTCCGAATGACGAGCAGTATGCACAGGCAATGGAAGATCTGGAGAAAGTAGGTGAAGCATTATGTCAGAAGTAAAGAAAATCGCTACAAGAGCAAGCTACGGCGCAGCTCTGGTGGAACTTGGTAAAGAACATGAGGATCTTGTTGTTCTGGACGCTGACCTTGCTGCAGCTACTCAGACAGGAATGTTCAAGAAAGAATTTCCAGAGCGTCACATCGACTGCGGTATCGCAGAGTGCAACATGGTAGGAATCGCTGCAGGTCTTGCAGCTACAGGTAAGGTTCCGTTTGCCAGCACATTTGCCATGTTTGCAGCAGGACGTGCTTACGAGCAGATCCGTAACTCCGTAGGATATCCGCATCTGAATGTCAAGATCGGTGCAACTCATGGTGGAATCTCCGTTGGTGAAGATGGTGCAACACATCAGTGCTGTGAGGATTTCGCTCTTATGAGAGTTGTTCCTGGCATGGTAGTTATGTCCCCGGCAGATGATATCGAAGCAAAAGCTATGGTAAAAGCTGCTTATGAATACGAGGGACCTGTCTATATGAGATTCGGTCGTCTGGCAGTGCCGGTGATTAACGACAACCCGGATTACAAATTCGAGATGGGTAAAGGTATCGTTCTCCGTGAGGGTAAGGACGTTACGATCGTTGCAAACGGCCTCTGCGTAGCAGCTTCCCTGGAAGCAGCAGAGAAACTGGCAGCAGACGGAATCGAAGCCAAAGTTATCAATATCCACACCATCAAACCTCTTGACGAAGACCTGATCGTTGCAGCAGCAAAAGAAACCGGCAAAGTTGTCACAGTAGAAGAACATTCTATCATTGGCGGACTTGGCGGCGCTGTATGCGAATGTCTTGCAGAGAAAGCTCCTGTACCGGTAAAACGGATCGGTGTCAACGACAGATTCGGTGAATCCGGACCGGCAGTTGCTCTTCTTGAGAAATATGGTCTGGATGGAGAAGGCATCTACAAACAGGTCAAAGAATTCGTCTAAGATCTGAGATCTGTTACAGGAATCATTTCGAGGATTCCCTGAACGATCGTGTCCGCGAGGAAAACGACCGTAGACAGGCGAGTCGTCTGGAGCGTGAGCTGTTCAAGCACACCGGAGACATTGACGATCCCTGTAATATGAATATGGCCGACTGACGGCAGCTGTTTATGAATTGCGGCACCTGGGTAAAGTGCACCATTTGCGATGGTCACATAACCTAGGTGCTTTTTTTGTCCCAGAGAAGCGTCTATAGCGACGATCAGAGCCTCTGGATGACGTTTTCGGATGAAGGAATACATGGCAGTGAGGTTCAGGGCGTGAACGGGTTGAAAAAGCGTTCCGTAGACTGTGAAATCTGGTGTGGAACAACTGCTTAATTTCTGACCGACAAAAGGTCCGAGACAGTCACCTGTAACCCTGTCTGTTCCAATGCAGAGAAAGACAAGTTCCGACCACTTTTCCTGATGATCGAGAATACATTGTTTCAAAGTGTGAGAGATCCGAAGTACCGAATCCCTCTGACTGGCATTAATATAAAAAGTCATAAGAAAATCCTCATAATTTATTTTTGATCTGAGATTCCGGCTATATTTTCCTGTTTCATTGTATCCCGGTTCGTTCTGAATTATGCAGATGCAGAATCTGTCGTTAAATTTTGAGAAAAGGCTCTTATATTATGCCAAAATCCGCGGTTTGGATATGCTATCCTGATGCCTGAAGGGGTGATAGGATATGATAGAAGTCATTTATAAGGATGAGAAACAGGAGGTAAATGACGGAGAAACAGGGTGGAACCTGCCGAAGAATATACGTCAGATCGGACTTGCCGGGGAGAATTACAGGATCTATATAGAGGATTATGTCTATACATTCCTGCACAGGGCGGCACAGGCGAAGTGCCAGCAAGAAGAGGACAGTGGTATTCTGGCAGTTTTTCTCGGAGAGAACCGGTGGCAGTCCGGAACGGGGTATACGTTTATCAGGGGAGCACTTCTGGCAGATGCCGGGGAGATCACAGAAGAACATATCGAGATCACGCAGAATATGTGGCAGAAGATCCACGAAGAACAGGAGAAATATTTTGAAGGGCAGGAGATCGTAGGGTGGTTTCTGGCAAGGCAGTCATTGCCGATGGTGGTTTCTGAACTGATTGGGAAGGTGCACAGGAACCAGTTCGGCGGTGAGAAGATCTTGATGCTTATGGATACGGCAGAACAGGAAGAAGCTTTTTTTCGATACGAAAATAATTTCCTGGTGAGACAGAGTGGATATTATATCTATTATGAAAAAAATACCCAAATGCAGAATTACATGCTGGAAAAGAATCCTGAGATCCAGGAAGAGTCACAGGAAACCGTTCAGGATGATGCTGTCAGGGCATTTCGATTACTGATTCAGAAAAAGGAGAAAGAAGAACCTGAGGAAACAGAAGAGAAGACTTCTGTTTTTTCTTATGCGGCGACGGCGTGTATCGTGCTGGCACTTGCAGTGGTCGGTGTGCGCTTTTACCGGAATTATCAGGTGGGGCAGAACATTGAGGGAGAGACAAGGACTGCTTCTGCGGATATCATGCAGGAGACGGAGATCACACAGATTCCTGCCGCGTCTGTGCAGCAGGTGACACCGACTTCTTGGGCGGAGTTGACAGAAAGTCCGAAGATAACGCCGACAGCAGAGCCGACGCTCATTCCAACTGTTACGATCAGCGCAGAAGAGGCGCAGATCTACAAGGAAGAATCTGATACCAGGAAAGCACAGAGGCGGATCCAGCAGAAGAAGCAGAATGAAGAAGAGAGCACAGGACAGGATAACTCAGGTCAGGCCAGTTCAGATCAGGACAGCGAGACAACATCTGCAATGCAGACACGGGGCTCTTATACGATCCGTCCGGGAGATACTTTGTACCAGATCAGCATCGAAAATTATGGAACCATGGACAAAGTTACTGACATCTGCCGCGCAAACGGTATTTCTGAGAACGAGATCATTTATCCGGGACAAATAATTGTATTGCCCTGAAAAGTTTGCTATAATCGGCATGTAACACAAAATAAATGATCACATAAGGCAAGGGTTAAAATGTTGAATATCCTAAAGAATCTAAAAAGAAAACGAAAAAAGAAGAATTCATTTGTGCACCGTGGTACGGTGATTACGATAGGTGTGATTGCGGCTGTGGCGGCACTTGTTTATTTTTATGTAGAGAAACGAAGCTATCATGATTATGAGATCCTTCAGACGAGCGAACAGGAGGACGTGGTTTCTACAGGCTATGAGGAGATGGCAAACGGAATCCTGCGCTACAGTCCGGATGGAGCTTCTCTGGTGAATAGCAGCATGGAGGCATACTGGAGTGTTCTGTATGAGATGAAGAACCCTGTGGCGGACATTAAGGGTGACAGAGCTGTTGTTGCAGATCAGGACGGCACATTGATCGAGATCTTTGACAAGGATGGTGCGACAGGAAGTGTGACGACATCTTATAATATTGTCAAGGCGAGGGTTTCCTCAAAGGGAATGGTTGCTGCTATTCTTGATGGCGGGGATGCTACCTGGATCAATTTCTACAGTTCCGATGGTACGCTGATCGCAGAAAACCAGACACATGTTGCTGATCCGGGATATCCGATGGATGTGGCGATTTCGGACAACAGCGAGATCATGATGGTGACATATCAGTTTGTTGAGGGAAGCCAGACGACAAGTTATGTAGCCTTTTATAACTTTGGCGATGTGGGACAGAGTGAAGATGACCATATCGTAAGCGGCTATACTTATGAGGGCGTTGTGATCCCGCAGGTGGAATATATTGACGCAACCAGATCTGTGGCACTCAAGGACAATGGATTCACGACTTATTCCGGAGCCCAGATCCCGAAGGAAGGCACAACAGTAGAAGTTAAGAAAGAAATCGTAAGCACATTTTTTGATGAAAATACGATCGGCCTTGTATTCAAGAGCGGAAACAAAGACAAACAGTACAAAATGCAGGTATACAGCATAGATGGAACTCTCCGCTTCGAGAAAGAATTCAATGTTCCATATACAACGATTAAGATGAGTGATGGATGTATTCTTATGTACAACAGTTCTCAGATCTGCGTCATGAACAGCCGTGGAGTAGAACGTTATAATGGAACCATTGACGGTACGATCAACAATTTCTTCAAGATCGGCTGGAATAAGTACATGCTTGTGCTGGACAACGGCGTCAATGTGATAAAACTTAAATAAGGAGCAGCAGATGAATGTGACATGGCTTGGAATCGTTGTTTTGGCCATATTGATATTATGTGTATGGAGAGGATACAGTCGGGGATTTATCAAAGAAATCGTTTCTTTTTTCTTTGTGTTCCTTTCGCTTTCTCTTGCATGGGCAATCAATCCATATATAAATGAATTTCTCGTGCAGAAAACACCAATCTATAATACGATACAGGAAACCTGTACAAATTTCGTGCAGAGCCAGGGCGGAGAAAAGGCAGAATACGAGACGGACAGCACAGGAGACCTCATCGACGGTCTGAAACTTCCGGAACTTCTCAGAAAAAATCTCGAAGAGAACAATAATGCGGAAACATATGCAGCACTTTCCGTAGGTACCATGACAGAATATGTGTCAGGATATCTTGCGAGGACAGTTATTAATGGTCTGTCCTATGTATTGGCATATATTTTATCTACGATCATGATCAGGCTTATCGTATATGTCCTGAATCTGATCGCAGGACTTCCGGTCCTCAAAACAGCAAACAAACTGACCGGAGGCGCAGTAGGATTCCTCAAGGGAATCGTATTTATATGGATCGCATTTCTGGTACTGACTGTATTATGCAGCACCGAAATAGGCAAAACAGCCCTCGAATTGATCGAAAAAGACACCTTATTGAGTACTCTTTATCAATATGATCCGTTAGTTCGAATTTTTTCAAAAATTTTATAAAAAACGCTTGACGTATAAAAACAACGATGATATACTTAAATCCGCTTCGAGATGAGGCGGATTTTTTTCTGGGTTTTATGAAGTAGATGCGAAATAAAAACAGAAAAAATAAAAAAAGTTCTTGACATTTCGAAATGAATGCGATAGAATGAATGAGTTGCTGATGAGCAACGAAATCACAAAAGTTCATCACAAAAGTTTTGAAAAAACTTAAAAAAGTTCTTGACAAACGAAAATGAACGTGATAAACTAAATGAGCTGTCGAAAGAGAGCGAAACACAAAGAACCTTGATAACTAAACAGTGAAACACATACGATTCTCGAAAATTCTTTAAGAATCATCATTCAACAGAATGAACTTTTTATAAACAGTAAAACGAGAGATAGCTAGTTGTTATCTTGAGTGAATCAAACATTTTATCAGAGAGTTTGATCCTGGCTCAGGATGAACGCTGGCGGCGTGCTTAACACATGCAAGTCGAACGAAGCACTTTATTACGATTTCTTCGGAATGACGATTTAGTGACTGAGTGGCGGACGGGTGAGTAACGCGTGGGTAACCTGCCTTATACAGGGGGATAACAACCAGAAATGGTTGCTAATACCGCATAAGCGCACAGGACCGCATGGTCCAGTGTGAAAAACTCCGGTGGTATAGGATGGACCCGCGTTGGATTAGCTTGTTGGTGGGGTAACGGCCCACCAAGGCGACGATCCATAGCCGGCCTGAGAGGGTGAACGGCCACATTGGGACTGAGACACGGCCCAGACTCCTACGGGAGGCAGCAGTGGGGAATATTGCACAATGGGGGAAACCCTGATGCAGCGACGCCGCGTGAGTGAAGAAGTATTTCGGTATGTAAAGCTCTATCAGCAGGGAAGATAATGACGGTACCTGACTAAGAAGCCCCGGCTAACTACGTGCCAGCAGCCGCGGTAATACGTAGGGGGCAAGCGTTATCCGGATTTACTGGGTGTAAAGGGAGCGTAGACGG